>Ga0247813_10000138_pt1 | contig 91778 bp, 88 predicted proteins | sample UWRJL169409C1_FD_180719 | JGI IMG/M metagenome (GOLD analysis project Ga0247813, IMG submission 180719) | Plant litter microbial communities from Arlington Agricultural Research Station in Wisconsin, United States - UWRJ-L169-409C-1 | ecosystem: Environmental > Terrestrial > Plant litter >...
TTATTTAATCATTTGATAATAATCACTTTACGTTAAATTCACATTAGTTTTATTAATTTGATTAAAACTAAACGTTATGAAATTCTTCAACCTAAATTTTCTGGTTTCATTCAAAGAATGGCTGTTTTTAAGAGCTATGCAATCGTCTTTCCTTCATTAATAAATTACAATAAAAATAAAGGAAAACTTATTTGAATGAATAAAATAGAGAACTCATTTTTGAACAAAGACCAATTTGGAGATGATTTCTTGTGGGGTGTTTCGACCGCCGCTTTCCAAATTGAGGGAGCACACGATGCCGATGGAAAAGGTTCTTCTATTTGGGATGTTTTTACATCGCAAAAAGGAAAAATCAAAAACGGACATCATGCTTTAACCGCTTGTGACTTTTATAATTCGTACCAAAACGATATTGACTTAATGCGAGAATTAAATATTCCGAATTTTAGGTTCTCTATCAGTTGGCCCAGAATTATGCCTACAGGAACTCATCCTGTAAATCAAGCCGGAATAAAATATTACAACAAAATCATCGACTCTTTACTTGCGTCCGGAATAGAACCCTGGATAACACTTTACCATTGGGACCTGCCTCATACTTTAGAGACAAAAGGTGGCTGGACCAATCGCGAATCAGTTTCCTGGTTTTCAGAGTATGTAGAAGTTTGTGCACAATATTTTGGAGATCGCGTAAAAAACTGGATGGTGATCAACGAACCCTCTGTTTTTACAGGCGCAGGATATTTTCTGGGTATTCATGCTCCGGGCAAAAAAGGTATCACCAATTATCTTAAAGCCATGCATCACGTAACGCTGGCTACTGCAGCAGGCGCGAAAATAGTGCGAAACAGGATTCCGAATGCTAATATTGGTACAACTTTCTCCTGTACGCATATTGAAGCCGCAACAGAAAGCCCTAAAGATATTGAAGCCGCAAAACGTGTAGACACTTTACTGAACAGAACTTTTATAGAACCTATCCTGGGATTGGGTTATCCGCAAACTGATTTGCCGGTATTAAAAAAACTTAATAATTATATTTTAGACGGTGATCTCGATAATCTGGCTTTTGATTTTGATTTTATAGGCCTGCAATGTTATACTCGCGAAGTTGTAAAATCATCCATGCTGATTCCGTACATAGGCGCTGAACTTATAAGTGCCGAAAAGAGAAATGTAATTTCAACCGAAATGGGTTGGGAAGTTTATCCTCCCGCACTATATCACGTCCTTAAAAAATTCAACGAATATAAAGGCATTAAAAAAATTATCATTACCGAAAACGGCGCCGCTTTTCCCGACACTTTAAGCAACGGAAAAGTTTACGATATCAAACGTACTCATTATATTCAGGATCATTTAGAGCAAATTCTAAAGGCCAGAAAAGACGGTTTAAATGTAGAAGGTTATTTTGTATGGAGCCTTACCGATAACTTTGAGTGGGCTGAAGGTTACAACGCCAGATTCGGCTTAATTCATGTCGATTTCGACACGCAGCAACGCACCATAAAACATTCAGGGTTGTGGTTTAAGGATTTTTTATCCTAAAACTAATCCTTAAAAATATAAAAGCCTTTCGCAATTAAGTTGTGAAAGGCTTTTTTTATCTAAAATAAAATCATTTATCGTTGAACTCTAAAAGGATATTGTTGTTTTAAGATTCCAATAGTAATCTTGCCATTGTTTTTTAAATGGGTGGTCACAAGAAGATATCTTTCTTCGGGATAATTTATATTATAACTAAAGATCGTATCATTTACTTTAACCTGAAGCAGATGTTTTCCTTCATCTGATACTGGCAGTTTTGCCGTTTCATAAGTAGGCATTTCATTTGTTGCTTTTAATTTAATTTCCTGAACTTTCTTTTTATCCAGAAGTACTTCAAGTTTTAAGTTATCCAGTTTCATATCTGTTGGCTGTTCAAACGAGACAACATATTTTTTGCAACCAAAAGTGCATAAAAGAATACATAGTAGTAGAAGCTTTTTCATAAGATATTTTTAAAATGAAAGTAAATAGAAATTAAAACCTAATGCAATATTTTTATAAATATAGATAATTTTATTACAATTCAACCACTAGAAAAAGTAAGTTTTATAGCTTTAAATATTAGTAATTTAAAACCCTGAAAAATAAAAAATTATTTACTAAAAAAAATAAAAAAAACGACCTTTTCCCTTGTTTTTATTAGGTTTAACGGTTATTTTTTCTTATCTTTATAGTATAAATAACAGAAAATATATGCCAAAAAACAAACTCTTTAAAAGCCAGAATTACTCCTTAAAAAATTATTCTTTTTACTTCCTTACGCATTTTATTTTTGAAAATGCTTTAAAATTTCATTTCGAAATTTTCCCCTTTAATCTTTATGCTGCACAAAATACAAATTTGCAGATGACATTAGAGCAACAGCTCCATTTACAATCCTAATTATTTTTCCTAATATATTTTCTAAGACATTTTTCTAGAAATATATTACTGAAATTAAAGAAAAGATTTCCTTTTTCAGGATCTTCTTTCGACTCTTCATGTTCAATTTCCAATAAATTAAAATGTAATGCTATGATTTATTTATCATTTTCCAATGCCTGGATTGGTTCTACTACTAATCTCAATTTATTAATTTGTTCACTACTATCAATTCATCTTTTTTTATCATCTAATCCAACCTTTTTAGCGCTTTTTGTCTCTATATAATAAAAGGTCAGATTGGTTTTTCATTCCACTAACACGTTCTAACGAGCCTAAATTTACCATGCATTGTATTTTGTTTTTAGGAATTTTAGGGAATCTTGGGAAAACGCGGGAATTCCGGGAATCCCTTATCTACAAAGGCCTAAAAGCACCTTTCCTTTGCAATAGAAATTAGTTCAGGTTTTGTCTGCAGACTAAAACAAATATAAAAACTAGTTCAAATTAACAGTGTAAAAACCGTAAGACTGAGTTTATTCAGGAAGTATAAATAACGTCTTACTGTTCTACACGATTTACTTCCTAAAAATCAATTTGGTATTGCTCCAAACAAGTTCTGGTTAACTCCGGACAGCAATACCTATGTCTAATTTCTAAATTAAATCAAAATGAAAAAATTTATACTTTTTATAGCTTTTGCGCTATTGTTCACTATATTTTCTTGTACTCCTGATGAGTATGAGACACAACCAAAAAAGGATACAGAAAAAGCTGTTAATCCTGTAAAAGCAACTTATGCTGATGGTCCTGGTGATGGAACAGCACCTCCTCCACCGCCAGTACCAAAAGATTAATAAATATATCTTTTAGTATCTAATTAATTACTATTTTCGGGGAAAGTAAATTTATATGTTACGGTCCCCGTTTTTTTATTTTATTCTACTTCTTTTTCTTTTTTCATGCGAAGAAAAAAAGACCGTTAACACCAACATAGAAGCTATCAGAAAAGAAGCACTTAGCTTAAGAAATAGAGCAATTGTAAATTACAACAAACAAAACTTCAACACTGCTTTTTACGAGTATAATAAATCTAAACTATTATATGAAACTATAAAAGATAGTGCTAACATTGGCTATATACTCATTCAAATATCTGCAATTCAACAAACTAATGGAGACTACTATGGCAGTAAAGAAACTGTAACTGAAGCATTATCGTATGTTAAAAAAAACAGCGTTTACACTGCTTCTATATATAATTTATTAGGAATTGCTGATAAAGAACTTTCACTATATGATGATGCAATTCTTTACTATAAAGAAGCAGTCAATGATTATAAAAATCCTATTGATAAGTTATATCCTTTAAATAATATTGCGGTTGTTTATATCCAACAAAAAAAATACGAGAAAGCAATTACTCTTTTAGAATCGCTTTTAAGCAAAAAAATATTAAAAGAAAAAGCACAAACAGCTCAAAAATCTCTACTTCTGGATAACTTAGGTTATGGTTATTTTAAAAAAGGAATGGATGAAAAAGGATTTCGTTTGATGAATGAAGCGCTCCAGACAAGAGATGAATTTGCAAATACGTACGGAAGCATTGAAAGCTATCTACACCTTGCAGATTATTATGCTAAAAAAGACATTCAAAAGTCAAATACAAATGCACTCGCAGCTTACAATATTGCCACAAAACTAAATAGTGTAGATGAAAGATTAGAAGCATTGCAAATTTTAATTTCAAATGATCACAGTGCTCAAAACAACCAATATGTGCAAAGGTATTTTACTTTAAACGACAGTATTATTAAGGTTAGAAATAATTTTAAAAATAAGTTTGCGAAAATAAAATACGATGCAAAAAAAGAAAAGGATGAAAATGCAAAACTTCGTTTAGAAAAAGCAGAAAACCTATTATCGCTTCAAAAAGCTACTTACCTCCGAATTGTATTTGTAATTGTATTTGTATTTTTAGTCATTTTAATCGTTATTTTAATACGCTATTATAAAAATAAAAACAGGGCTATTGAATTTAAGACTTCGTATAACACCGAAACCCGCATTGCTAAAAAAATTCATGACGAATTGGCCAACGATGTCTTTAACGTCATCGCTTTTACCGAATCTCAGCCTTTATCAACAGAAAGTACCAAAGAGAATCTACTTCAGAAATTAGATGATATTTACGGACGTGTGAGGGGAATTTCAAGAGAAAACAATAAAATTGAAACTGGAACAAATTTTATCAAAAGCCTAAAAGATATGCTTTCGACTTACAATACCAGCGAAAGAAACATCATGATTACCAATGTAGAAACCATACACTGGGAAAGTATCGATGAAATAAAAAAGATTACCATTAGCAGGGTTTTACAGGAATTAATGGTGAATATGAAAAAACACAGTGAAGCCAATCTAGTGGTCATAAAATTTGAAACTGATCCTAAATCAATCTTAATAAATTATACGGATAACGGTAAAGGCTGCGAAAAAACTGAGATGGTAAAAAATGGTCTCCAAAACATGGAAAACCGTATTCAGGCTGTTAAAGGAACTATTAATTTTGACACAGAACCTGATAAAGGCTTTAAAGCAAAAATAATAATGCCCAAATAGTCAAATTAAATTTAGACATGATAATTACAAAAAAGCCTTTCAAAATTTTACTCTTGAAAGGCTTTTTCTTCTACAAATTAACAGGCAATATTATTTCCATCCGCCGCCTAAGTCTCTATAAACATGGACAGCAGCATTTAGTTGTTCTTTTTTGGTATCAACCAATTCTAATTTTGCTTCTAATGCATCACGTTGTGTCATCAACACTTCGAAATAATCTACTCTCGCTGATTTAAACAAATCGTTAGACACATCAATAGAAGTATTTAAAGCGTCTACTTGTTTCGACTTAAGATCGTATCCTTTTTGAAGATTTTCAATTTTAGAAAGCTGGTTCGAAACTTCTAAATAAGCATTTAAAACCGTACGATCGTAATTGTACAATGCCTGAAGTTGTCTTGCATTGGCGCTTGCAAATTCTGCTTTGATCGCATTTCTGTTAATCAACGGCGCAGCAAGATCTCCCGCTAAAGAATATAAAATTGATTCAGGAAACGTAAACAAATAAGATGGTTTAAAAGCCTGAACTCCTACCGCAGCAGAAATATCTAATGATGGATAAAACTCAGCACGAGCTACTTTTACATCTAATTTTGAAGCTACCAATTCTAATTCAGCTTGTTTTACATCCGGACGATTTGCCAATAACTGAGACGGAATTCCTGAACTTACAGCAGCCGGTAACAAACTCAAAAAGTTGTTAGCATTTGTTCTCTTGATTTCCTGAGGATATCTACCCAACAAAAAGTTGATTTTATTCTCTGTTTCTTTTATTTGCTGCAAAATTCCAAACTCCAAACTTTGCGAAGTCAAAACCTCTGCTTCAAATTTCTTAACTCCTAATTCTGTTGCTCTTGCAGCCTGCTTTTGGATTTTTACAATTTCTAGAGCATTGGTCTGCAATTTGATTGTTTGTTTTACAATATCCAACTGCGTATCTAAGGCCAATAATTCGTAATAAGAATCGGCAACTTCAGCAATAAGGTTGGTAATCACAAAGTTTTTACCTTCAACAGTTGCTAAATATCGGTTTAAGGCTGCTTTTTTAGAATTGCGTAGTTTTTTCCAGATATCCACTTCCCAATTGGCGTAAGCCGAAATGGTAAAATCTCCCAACGGATCAGGAGTTTCTACTCCCGGTTTGATTTCTGTAGTAGCATCACCCGCACCCTGACTGGTATATCTTCCTACTTTTTCTACTCCAGCTCCGGCGCGAACACCAACTGTGGGTAATAAAAGTCCTTTTTTTACACGAATATCATTTTTAGCAATTTCAATTTCCTGTAAAGTGATATTTAACTCCTGATTGTTTTTCAGGGCAACATCAATTAAATCAACCAAATTTTGATCTTTAAAGTACTCTTTCCAGACTAAAGCTGAGGTATTATTGTTTGCGTCCTGAGTTTGAGCTGTTATACCAAACGATTCAGGAACTGGTGTACTGGTTGTAGGTGCTGCCTCAGGTGCAGGGGCTTTACACCCTGCAACCGTAAGACATATACCTAACGCAATACCATATTGATATGATTTGAATTTATACATGGTTATCATCAATTTCTTCTGTTAATGGATTTTCTTCTTCATTTTTTACCAGTTTATGCTTTTCTGCAATTTTAGCAAAAATGAAATACAAGCCCGGAATTACAAATACCCCACAAATAGTACCTATAAGCATACCTCCGGCAGCTGCAGTACCAATGGTTCTGTTACCAATTTTACCCGGACCACTAGCAAAAGCAAGTGGCAATAATCCCGCAATAAAAGCAAATGAAGTCATCAAGATTGGACGGAACCTCGCTTTAGCTCCCTCCATTGCGGCTTCAAGTACTGATCTTCCCGCTGCATGTCGCTGTATCGCAAACTCTACAATCAGTACGGCATTTTTACCTAGTAAACCAATAAGCATTACCATCGCTACCTGAGCATAAATGTTGTTTTCTAATCCTGTTAATTTCAGCAATAAGAAAGCTCCAAAAATACCTGCCGGTAAAGAAAGAATTACAGATAATGGTAAAATAAAACTCTCATATTGAGCCGCTAATACAAGGTATACGAATCCTAAACAAATCATGAATACCCAAATGGCCTGATTACCCTGGGCTACCTCATCGGCAGAAATACCTGCCCAGTCAATATCATACCCTCTTGGTAATTTTTTCTCTGCAACTTCCTGAATTACTTTAATAGCGGTACCTGAACTATATCCAACAGCGGGTCCACCACTAATTTCAGTAGAATTATACATGTTATGTCTTGTAATTTCTGAAAGACCATACACTTTTTCTAATTTCATAAAGGCCGAAAAAGGAACCATTTCATCACGATTATTTTTTACATAAAGTTTTAAAATATCATCCGGTTGTGCGCGATATTCAGGAGATGCCTGAACAATAACTTTATAATTAATTCCGTATTTAATAAAACTAATTTCATAGTTACTACCTACAAGAGTTGACAAAGTATTCATGGCATTTTCGATAGAAACACCTTTTTGCTGTGCCAGATCATTGTCGACTTTCATCATATATTGAGGGAAACTCGCACTAAAGAAACTAAACACATTCGATAATTCCGGACGTTTGTTTAGTTCTTCTACAAACTCTTTGTTAACAGCTTCCATTTTTTTGAAATCTCCTGAACCCGTTTTGTCCAGTAAACGAAGCTCAAATCCTCCTGCTGCTCCATATCCGGGTACTGCTGGTGGTTGGAAAAATTCGATGTTGGCTCCTGGAATATCTTTTGATTTTTCTTCCAGTTCGGTCATAACTTCCTGTACAGATTGTTTACGATCGCTCCAGTCTTTTAAGTTGATCAAACATGTTCCGGCATTAGATCCCGTTCCCTCTGTCAAAATTTCATAACCCGCCAATGAAGAAACCGATTTTACTCCGTCTACAGTTTCGGCTATTTTTTGCAATTTCTCAGCAATATTATTGGTTCTTTCTAATGATGAACCCGGAGGTGTTTGTATAATAGCATAAAACATTCCCTGATCCTCATTTGGAATAAACCCCGAAGGAACTGTGCTGCTAATTAACCATGTTCCGGCACAAAAAACTAAAAGGGCAATAATAGTAACGGCTCTTCTGTTTACAATTTTACCCAGTACATTTTGGTATTTTCCTTGTGCAAGATTAAACTTGTTGTTAAAACCATCTATAAATCTATTTACAGGTGTTCTCTTTTTAGGTGTAGCGTGATTGTTTTTTAACATCATTGCACAAAGTGCCGGTGTCAAAGTCAAAGCCACAATACCCGAAAGTATAATTGCTGTTGCCATCGTGATCGAGAACTGTCTGTAGAAAACTCCAACAGGACCTGACATAAACGCAACCGGAATAAATACTGCCGCCATTAAGAATGTAATCGCAACAATAGCTCCTGCAATTTCGTGCATCGCTTTTTTGGTCGCTTTAAGCGGAGAAAGATGTTCCTCTTCCATCTTGGCGTGAACGGCTTCGATAACAACAATCGCATCATCGACGACGACTCCAATTGCTAATACCAAAGCAAATAGCGTAATTAAGTTCAATGAAATATCAAAGAAAGTCATGAAAATAAAAGTTCCTATCAGGGAAACCGGTACCGCAATGGCCGGAATGATTGTAGAACGCCAATCGCCTAAGAAAAGAAATACAACCAAACCTACCAGAATAAACGCCTCAACCAAGGTGTGAATTACTTTTTCGATAGAAGCATCAAGGAATTTAGAAACGTCATACGAAATTTCATAATCCATTCCTTTTGGAAATTTTTGCTTGATCTTTTCCAGTTTAGCTTTTACGTCTTCAATAACCTGATTCGCATTACTACCAAAAGACTGTTTTAATACAATCGCTGCCGATGGTCTTCCGTTTAAGTTCGAATAAATATCATACATCGAGCTTCCAAATTCTACTTTGGCAACATCTTTCAAACGTAAAAGTTCCCCGTTAGCGTTTGATTTTACCACAATATTCTCGTATTGTTCTTTGGTTGTAAAACGTCCTGAATATTTTAATACGTATTCAAATGCCTGAGAACGCTTACCGGAACTTTCTCCTGTTTTACCAGGCGAAGCTTCTAAACTCTGACTTGATAAAGCCTCCATGATCTCATCTGCAGAAATTTTATAAGCTAACATACGATCTGGTTTTAACCAAATACGCATGGCATATTCACGTGTCCCTAAGATATCTCCTGATCCAATACCGTTTACCCTTTTTAGTTCAGATAATACGTTGATATCAGCGTAGTTGTACAAGAACTTCATGTCGGTATTTTTATCCGTACTGTAAAGATTCACGTACATTAACATACTCGGAACTTCACGAGTAATTTTTACACCTTCTCTAACTACCAATGGAGGAAGTTTATTTGTAACAGAAGCTACACGGTTTTGAACATTAATTGCAGCCTGATTAGGATCTGTACCCAAATTAAATACAACCTGAATACTTGCTTCACCATCATTTCCTGCATCAGAAGTCATGTATTTCATTCCGGGAACTCCATTTAGGGCTCTTTCTAACGGAATAACTACTGATTTAATCATTAACTCTCCATTCGATCCAGGGTAATCTGCTGTAACGTTTACCATCGGTGGCGAGATGGAAGGAAACTGGGTGATAGGTAAATTTAACACCGACAATATTCCTAAAAAGACAATTATAAGCGATATTACTATCGACAGTACAGGTCTTTGAATAAATTTATTAAACATTTTTATATTTTTTTAATGATTAAACCTATTCTGCTTTTACGCGCAAATGATTGATAACCGTTTGAGGAGCTTGGTATTCGAATTTAATTTTATCGTTTTCTTTTACTTTTTGAACTCCTTCAAGTAAAATCTTGTCGTTCTCAGTAAGTCCGGTTTTAATCACATATAAATCAGGTATTTCGCCTGTAATTGTAATTTCTCTTGACGTTACTTTATTGTTTTTATCCACAACAAAAACATATTTTTTATCCTGAATTTCGTAAGTCGCTTTCTGCGGAATTACAATGGCGTTTTTAAGAGGAACCATCATTTGAACTTGTCCGGTTTCACCATTTCGAAGTAATTTTGCTGAATTAGGGAATCTTGCTCTAAAAGCAATATTTCCGGTTTCATTATTAAATTCACTTTCGATAACTTCTACGTTTCCTTTTTCTTTAAAAATATCTCCATTCGCTAAAACAAGGCTAACTTTATTGTCAGCACGGTCTTTTACATCTGTTTGGTACTGTAGATATTCAGGTTCTGATACGTTGAAATAGGCAAACATCTGACTATTGTCTGAAAGGCTTGTCAATAATTCGCCTTCATCGATCAAACTTCCCAGTTTCAAAGGAATACGGTCAATAGTTCCGTCAAACGGAGCTCTGATTTCGGTAAATGATAAATGCAATTTTGCCAATGCAACTTCGGCTTTTGCAGATTGCAGTTTTGCCTGAGCTACACTTAATTCGTTTTTAGAAACGATATTTTTATCGGCCAGCAATTTTGAATTTTGCAATTCAATTTCTACTGATTTTTGTTCAGCCTGTGCTTTAAGCAATTCCGCCTGATACATATTGGGCATAATTTTAAACAACAGTTGTCCTTTTTTCACAAACTGTCCTTCATCAACATAAATGTTTTGTAAAAACCCTTTTTCCTGGGCACGAAGCTCGATATTTCGAACAGATTTAATTTGCGAAACATACTCCTTTGTAAACGAAGTATCAATTCTAACCGGATTAGTTACGGTAAATTTTTCTGCTTCTTCTTTTTCTTCTTTTTTAGTTGTACAACTAGTAAGGCACACAAGGGCAAATAAGCCTGTGAACAAGATAATTCTTTTCATGATTTTAATGGAAATTAAGCGATTGAATGCTTGGAATACAGTGATTCCTTTAGATGAAAAAATGCATCAGGCAGCCTTAGTTATAACTTAACTTTCATATAAGATGAGGTAGAAAAAAATATACTTCAACAAAATATTACGGATCACAACTTAGGTAACCGATGTATACTGTTGAATCAAATTCTTAAAACCTGTTGGGTAATGTAAATAGGATTTGACTGGCCACAGAATGGCACGAAGATTTTAAAACGATTGTAATCATTTACAATAGTCTGGCTTGAAAAGGATAAGTACCAATTGTCAAGTAAACTGTAATTTGTTGGAAAAAACTTGTTTGTAAGCCCATCTTTAAGATCATCACTTCCAAGATATTCCTCTTCAAGATCTACATCGGCATCTTCAATGATTGAACTGCCCTGATCCTGATTCGTGAATTTCACTCGGTGCTTTTTCTCAAGGGTATGGTGATGAAAGTTTTTAGGAGTACCCGCATTAAGATATTGCCCTCCGCCAAGCAGAAGCAAATTCATGAATACTAAAAATACTATTAACTTTCTCATTTGGGTGCGAAAGTAAGCAAAGTATCGAAACAAAAAAAGATTTTTTTATAAGCTTTAACATTTAATAAAAGCGAAAACGTTTTCATTGATTTTTTATTTATGAAATGTATTAAATCGCTATTTTTTTATGGCTAATTATCTTAAAATTACTTATAAAAACAAACTGGATATGAAAGAAAAATAATACGTATTAAAGACGACAAAAAATGTAATTGTTTAATATTGGCCGTTTTAACTCCATTATTACGATTATGGTTTCTATAAAATAATTTCCATTATTGTAAATTCCTGATTTGCTTTAATAAAAGTTTTAAGAGTATCTTTCATTCCGAATTTCTCGTAAAAAGATTTTTTATTGGTTCTTGCATTGCACCAAACTTTTGTTAAGTTGTTTTCTTTTGCAAGCTTCAAAATATAATGCAGCAGTTGAGAAGCACTTCCATTTCCCTGAAATTTTTGTAAAGTAGCCAGTTTTCTAAATTGCATTTCCTCATCCACAACAAAACAGGAAACTATCGAAATCAATTTTTCCTGATCGAAAACACCAAAATGCAATCCTAGATTATCTTCTTCTAATTGTACAAATTCTAAAGGCTGATCCGGCCACATTACTTCGTGCCTGATTTGCCAGGTTTGCGAGGCTTTAATTGATTTGATTTCCATAAAACATTATTTCTTCGGGTATACAAATTTAGAGGATTTAAAAATCATATTCTCTGAAACTAAAAATTTTCATTTTATTGATTATCAAAAACATACAACAAATAAATAATACAAATCGTTCTTTTTCAATTAATAATATTTATTTTTATAGTATCTAAAAACAAAAAATCCAGTTATGAAAAACTTCATTTTAGCAGTATTACTATGTATTAGTGTAAATGGTTTTGCACAATTGATACAAGTTGGACCTCAGTTTTCTTATAATATTACTTCTCCGCTTACGGATGACTTTAGTTCAAAAAGCTCCGGAACAGGATTTGGCGTTGCAGGATTTGCCAGGGTAAATTTATTGCTTTTTTATGGACAGGCAGAATTTGGTTATGCTAAATCAGAATTTAGTCTTTCGCAAACCGGAATTGGAGAAACTGAGTATAAATTATCAGGAACTGATGCTACCTTACTGATTGGTTTTAAAGTTGTTCCTTTAGGAAAATTAGGAAATGTTCGCATTTTTGCCGGATATAACTGGAAGAGTTACTCTGATATTAAAGCCAATAATAGCTTGAATTATATTGCTTTTGAAAAAAACAACAGCAGCATTCTTGGAGGAGTTGGTGTCGATTTATGGAAACTGACTTTAGATTACAGATATCTTGCCGGAGTTTCAGACCTTGATCCGTCTGGCAGAAATGTAAAAACTGCAGTTTCTAATATTTCGCTTGGTTTTAAGTTTTTATAAAAAAGAAATTAAACATAAAAAAAGGGAATCTGATTATTTTAGATTCCCTTTCTTGTTATTTTACTTTAATATAAAAGCGTTCTATATTATTGTTTTCTATTTTTTCTATACCATTATCGCCAGTTTTACCAACATTTATTACACGAAGTTCATCTGATTTTTCATTAATAGAACAATTCCATATTGTACCATCTGATAAAATCACATCCGAAAACAAGGCATCTGACTTATGTTGATTATAATAAACCAAAGGTTCTGTTTTGATTAATTTCTTTTCCTGTGTCTTTTTATTCTTCTCATAAAATAAAATTTCATTTGGCAGAATAGCAATAAATTCCTCAGCATCTTTTTCAGCAGGACTTTCCTTTTGGTTAAATGCCCAAACCGGTTTATTTCCATTCATTTTCCAGGTTCCCAATGCCTGAGTCAAAATCGAGTCTCTCAAAACAGTTTTCAAAGTATCTACTTTTTGAATGGATTCTTTACCAATTTCGGTTTCAGGTTTAATTCTGGAAGCGAGATGAAATAGATCTAAGGCTTTTTTAAAATCAGCTTTTTTATAGTACGATAGTGCTAATTCGTATCGACTTTTTTGAAATGCTGTTTTCGGATCGTTTTGAGCGACTGTTTTAGAAACAATAAATAAAACAATTAAAAGTAAAAGTTTTTTCATTTTTGTAGTAGGTTTTGTATTTTTTTGCAAACCTAGTTTTTTAATTCTAAAACTTTTATAGCATTTCATGATTTTTTTACCAAAAACTTCCCTTCATTAAATAAAAAAGAGAGCATCTAAATTGTTAGATACTCTCTTTTAATATGTATTAAAACCTAATTAATAATACGTTAAACCGAAAATGAATACAAAATTTCCATTGCTTTGTTCACATCTTTTTGATTAACAAAAATATGATCGTGATAATACGCAGCAACGACATTACAACTAATATTTTTCTCAGAAAGTGCTTTCGAAAACGCTGCTGTAAGACCAACGGCCTCAAGTGAAGAATGGACTGTTAGCGTTATCCAAGACATCACAACCGAATAATCAAATTGTAATTGATCGGCTATTTCTTTTTTTAGAATTAATGTAATGGCTTCTTTTTCCTTGAATAACATTACAACGTTATTCAAATCCATATTTTCAAATTTCTCCACTTTACAAAAAACATAATCTCCCGAAACGTGTTCAGGTTTCATATTTTTAAGCAATCTTTCTAAATCTTTTTCTCCCGACATGGTTACGTATTATTTTATAATCAAAGTATTATTTGATGGCGTGGCATCCATAAAAATACCTCCTTCTAAAGTTACTTGCTTGATTTGTTTTTTATTTTTTAATGCAATAGCAGTTCTTTTTTGATTGGCTTTCCAGATTTCCGGAGTCTGATGTAAGGTTTCTGTCGAATTATCTGCATAAACAACATTTACATCAAAAGGAACTGCAAAACCACCAACATTTTCTACTGAAACTACATTCTTAGATACATTTTTAACAGAAAGATCTATGTAATTATTTGTAAAAAACCAGTTATTAAAAAACCAATTCAGGTTTTGTCCTGAAGCTGTATTCATAGAATTAAAATAATCCCACGGAATAGGATGTTTACCATTCCAGTTCTCCATATAAGCATGAAGGGATTTTTTGAACAAATCATCGCCAAGCAAATCTTTTAAAGCCAGATAAGAAAGTGATGCTTTACCATAGGAATTATTTCCGTATCCGGCACCTGAAACCTGTGTCGACATCGAAATGATAGGCTGATCTTCCTCTGTAGATTCATCTTTGATATAATTCTGAACTCTAAATTCTTTATAAAATTTATCTGCGGCTTCTTTTCCGTGTTCTGCAATTCCAATTAAGTATTCAAAAGTAGTTGCCCATCCTTCATCCATAAAAGCATAACGTGTTTCGTTTATTCCCATATAAAACGGAAAATAAGTATGTGCTACTTCATGATCCTGAACCAGTTGTGCAAAAACAGGATCTCCCATTTGCGAGTCGTTACACATCATAGGGTATTCCATATCTGCAAAACCCTGAAAAGCAGTCATTTTAGAAAACGGATACGGTACTCCCGGCCAATTGTTCGAAAAGAAGTCTAAAGCATATTGATTGTTTTTTACCGAATTTACAAAATCGGTTCCTTTTATATCATAGGCTGCCTGCACACTCGTGCGGCGATTTGTTTTTTTATCAACCACAACACTGCTGGCATCCCATAAATAGTGATCACTTAACCCAAAACAAACATCTGAGATATTCTTCGCTTCGAATTTCCATACATTCCATTCATTTTGTTTCGTTACTAATCCGCTTTTTAGTTCAGTCTCATTTGCAATATGTAAAATTTCATCTGTTGCATATGATTTTTTCAAACGCGCTGCAAACTCGGGTTGCAAAACTTCGTCAGGATTTAAGAAATCTCCCGTTGCATACACCACATAATTTTTAGGTGCTTTTACAGAAAATACATAGTCATTAAAATCATTATAAAATTCCTGACGATCTGTATGTGGCAATCTGTCCCAACCGTTGTAATCATCAAAAACACTTACACGAGGATAACTATAAGCTACAAAAAAAGTAGTTTCATCGATCTGTCCTTCCCTTCCGCTTTCTTTAGACAAAGGATAATTCCAATCGATATTAATTGTAGCTTTAGAATGAGGAGGAATACCTTTTTTCATTTTTACATTTCCAACCGTACCCCAGCTTCGTGCATGTTCTTTATAGATCTCACCTTCAATTTTTAAAGAAGTAATAGTCAATCCATCACTCAAAAAATCATCACTTACAGTTCCGCTTCGCGGTGAAGATGGTTTATGCAGATTATTTACAAATCGAACAACTAAATTCCTTAAAGTATCATTACTATTATTGTCGTAAACGATTGTTTCTGTTCCGCTGACAAGTCTTGTTTTAGGATCTACCGAAATATCCATGGTATATTTTCCATGATTTTGCCAATAGTTTTTTCCAGGTTTTCCGTCTATAGAACGCGTACCTTTTTTGTAAGCCTCTTTTATATTTCTTGGCATATAAAGTTCTTGGGCAAAGCTGTTTTGGGTTAAAAAAGCAAAGACTGTAAGGAGTAGTATGATTGATTGTTTTTTCATAAATGATTTTAAGATTTTGATGATGAATTGATTAAAATATTAGTTGATGTTTTTAACTTAATGTTACACAAATTTAAAACTATAGTTTTTTATTTTACACAAAAACAGTAATCTAAAACCACTTCAAAACAAAAACCGTCTAATTCTAAAAAAGAAAAAGACGGTATTTACAATTAATATATAACCTTGATTACTACAAAATATAATCGGTATTAATAAAATTCGATTCTTTGCTATTTAGCAATTCCTGTAAAATTTCATTATTATAATCGATATCTTTTGAAGCAACAAACGTACGGATTGAGAATGAACGTAAAGCATCCGGAATACTCAATGTTCCTACGGCAGAATCTTTACGGCCTGCAAACGGGAATGCATCCGGACCTCTCTGGCAAGAACTGTTGAGGTTTACTCTACAAACCAAATTTACTAACGAGTCAATAAGCGGTGCTAAGGTTTTTATATCTTTCCCAAACAAACTTACTTGTTGACCATAATTTGATTCCGCCATATCTTCCAGTGGTTCATCGATATTTTTAAAAGAAATAATAGGCACTACTGGTCCAAATTGTTCTTCGTGATACACACGCATATCTTTATTTACAGGATATAATACTGCAGGGAAAATATAATTCTCTGTATGTTTTCCACCTTTTTCATTTAATATTTTTGCGCCTTTACTTGTGGCATCATCAATTAACCCCTGAATATAATTTGGTTTTTCAGTTTCAGGAAGCGGTGTTAGAGAAACTCCTTTTTCCCAAGGGTTTCCAAAAGTCAACGCATCTACTTTTTCAGAAAAACGTTTGTTGAATTCTTCCCTAACAGATTCATGAACATATAACACTTTTAAAGCCGTACAACGTTGTCCGTTAAAAGATAAAGTTCCTGCAATACATTCCTGAATCGCCAAATCCAAATCGGCATCCGGTAGAATAATCGCCGGATTTTTAGCTTCTAAACCTAAAATCAAACGCAATCTGTTTTTATTTGGATGTTGGTCCTGCAAAGCAATCGCCGACTTACTATTTCCAATTAATGCCAAAACATCAATTTTTCCTGATTTCATGATCGGAGAAGCAACTTCACGGCCTCTTCCATAAACAATATTAATTACCCCTTTTGGAAAACTGCTTCTAAAAGCTTCCAATAACGGAGAAATGCATAAAACACCATGTTTAGCAGGTTTGAAGATCACTGTATTTCCCATAATTAGAGCGGGTATCAACAATGAGAAAGTTTCATTAAGAGGATAATTGTATGGTCCAAGACACAATACAACTCCAAGAGGTCCGCGGCGAATCATAGCATTTACACCTTGTACTTTTTCAAAATGCGAACTACGTCCGTTTAATTCTTTATAGCTGGCAATAGTATCGTAAATATATTCAACTGTTCTGTCAAATTCTTTTTGCGAATCGCCAAGGTTTTTTCCAATTTCCCACATCAAAAGTTTAACTACTTCTTCGCGGGTTTCCTTCATTTGCTTCACAAAATTTTCCATACATTTTATACGGTCAACTACTTTCATGGTTGGCCATAATCCCTGACCTTTGTTATATGCCGCGTTGGCAGCTTCAACTACTTCTGCAGCTTCTTTTTCGGCCATAAACGGAATAGATCCTAATAATGTTGGAGTATATTGTTCTGTAGATGAAATCGTTGAAAACACAGGAGTAGTTTGTCCTGTCCATTGTTTTAATTCGCCATTTACAAGATAAGTATCTTGATTTATAAGGTTTTTAATCTGGTATTCTTCCGGTATCAAACTCATAATCTGGTAATTTTTGTTTGGTTATTAATAGTTTATTAAAAGAAAAAAGAGGCTTTTTTGCGCCTCTTCATTTATTTTTATGGATTTACGGTTTCGCCTTCCCAATCCAGTATTCCGCCAAGCAAGTTGTAGGCATTATCTATCCCTAACTCATTCATAATCTGACATGCTTTAGCACTTCTGGCTCCAGAACGGCAATACACATAATAATTTTTATTTTTATCAAGTTCTTCGATTTCGTAAATAAAACCTTGTCCTTTATTGATGTCAATGTTTACGGCTTTCTCAATATAACCGTCATTAAATTCGTCTTCAGTTCTTACGTCCAGTATAACTGCATTCTCGTCAGCAGCAAGCTGATTAACCCAATCTTCTTGTGATAAATTCATAGTATCTGTTTTTTGTAAAATTACGACGTTTCTATTAATTAAAAACGTGCTCAATGCGATTTCGATTATTATTCTCAGAAAACGTTTTAGAGAAAGTATTATAATCAGTGAAATACAAATTTACTTACTATTTTTAAAATTACACTCTATAAAATCGATAGAAAATAGGATTTTTGCATTTTCATAAAATGCATCTTAAAAACAGTTTTCTGACAATTAATACGATTTCAATCTGCTATCTTTGTATAAAATTAAAGGTTTAAATCTTAATTTGATAAAAAAAGTTCGTCACGAATTAGTCGAATTAACATGAATTATTTTTTAATGCCACAGATGAAATGATTTTATAGATTTTACTATTTCAAAAATTCGAAACGAAATAAACACGCTTTAATTAGCGAAAATTTGTGTAGTTCGTGGTAACAAAAACAAATCCTATTCAATGCAAAACTCACTTAAAAATATTTTTCCTAATTTCTCCAACGAACTCATTTCAACCATAGAAGAGAACGGAAGCCTGCAAGATTTTGAAACTGGAACCATTTTAATGCGAACCGGACAATACATAAAAAACACCGTTTTGATCACCAAAGGAAAAATCAAAATCTATCGTGAAGGCGAAGATGGCGGTGAGTTTTTAATGTATTATTTACAACCCGGACAAGCCTGCGCGATTTCTATGATTTGCACCGCTAAAAGCGAAAAAAGCCAGATTATGGCGAAAGTAGTTGAAGATGTTACGGTCATGATGATTCCGCTGCAAATGATGGACAAATGGATGATGGAACACAGAACCTGGTACGAATTTGTTATCGAAACCTACAGAAGCCGTTTTGAGGAAGTTCTCGAAGTTGTAGACAACATTGCTTTTCGCTCTATGGATGAACGTTTGGAATTTTACCTCAAAAGACATTCTGATGCCTGCGGATGTTCTGAAGTTAATTTGTCACATCAGGAAATCGCAACCGAATTGAATACTTCACGTGAAGTCATTTCAAGATTACTCAAAAAAATGGAACAAAGAGGTTTGGTCAAACTTAATCGCAATCAAATTGAGTTATTAAACACGAATTTCACGAATTAACACTAAGTTTTTTTTATTTTTAACCATTAAGAGATTAAGAAAAATTAAGGTTTACTGCTGAATTCCCTTTACATATTAAGATAAAAAAAGCTAAACTTAACTTTCTTAATATCTTAATGGTAAAAATTTAAATTACCCACGGATTTTACGGATGAAACGGATTTTCACTGGTTTATTTTTTTATTAACCATTAAGAGATTAAGAAAAATTAAGATTAATCCTTAATTCCCTTTTTAGTTTATTAAGAGATAAAGAAGCTAACTTAACTTTCTTAATATCTTAATGGTAAAATTAATATTTAAAGACAACAGTTGTCACATTGAGCGAAGTCGAAATGCTTTGCGGGTTATGGACTTCGCTCTAACTGACAAATCAATTTGTGCAAATTCGTGAAATTTGTGTTTATTTTTTTTATGTGATAAATGTTACTGTAGATTTCTTTTTATCCAAGCACCTTTGCATAAAACAAATGCAATGGAATATTTAGGTTATTTTGCTTCGATTATTATCGGGATTTCGTTGGGCTTAATTGGCGGAGGCGGATCGATCCTGACCATTCCTATTTTAGTGTATTTGTTTAAAGTAAATCCGGAGCAGGCTACCTCTTATTCTTTGTTTATTGTGGGATTCACGGCCATGTTTGGGAGTTATAGCCATTATAAAATGGGAAATCTTAAACTCAAATCGGCATTGTATTTTGCGATTCCTTCTGTGATTTCGATTCTGATTATTCGTGAAGTTATTTTTCCGCAGATTGCTTCTACCCTATTTTCTATTGCATCTTATTCCGTTTCAAAAGATTTTCTCATTATGATTATTTTTTCAGTTTTGATGATCACAGCGGCAATCTCCATGATTAGAAAAAACAAACCTGAAATAAAAACAACCGAAACCAATTACATACAATTAAGTATAATAGGTTTCATAGTCGGAATCATCACCGGATTTCTGGGTGCCGGCGGAGGATTTTTAATCATTCCTGCCCTGCTCTTTTTCGCCAATTTACCTATGAAACAAGCCGTTGGAACATCATTACTGATTATTACCATCAATTCAACCATAGGTTTTGGAGGCGATTTATACATTGGCACACCCATAAATTATCCGTTTTTATTAGGCGTTTCTGCCATGGCACTTTTCGGAATGATTATCGGGAGTCAGCTTTCGAAAAAAATTGACGGAACGAAACTCAAGCCTCTTTTTGGCTGGTTTGTACTCGTAATGGGAATTTATATTATTACCAAAGAGGTTTTGTTTTAAGTTTTTTTGTTTCTCGCAGATTTAGCAGATTTAGTTTACTTGTAGTGTAATCTTCGTCAAAGTTTTGAACTTCGACAAAGATGAAAACCAAAATGGGGAAACAATTACTGCTTCCCCATTTTTTATTATTTATTTCCACCAATGGTAATAATTATGCAGTCCGTCATATTCAAATCCACAACGCGGATATAATGTATTGCCTATATCATTTGTCTTTTCAGTTTCCAGCATCAAACCGCAGGCATTTGTTTCCTCACACCATTGTTTACTTCGATCAATTAAGGCTACCGAAAGTCCTTTGCCTCTATAATCAGGATGTACAAAAAGATCACTTAACAGCCATTGTTTTTGCAATTTGGTATAATGAAATAATTTGTAGAGCTGCACAAATCCAACCGCTTTTTCGTCCACGATTGCTAAAAAAATATCCGACTCATTGTTTAATAATCGCTCTTTCAGAAATGCTTTTCCTTTTTCGACATCAGATTCCTGACGGTAAAAAACACGATACAGGTTAAAAAGTTCCGCTGCTTCGTCAAGGTCTTCAATACTTGCTTTTTTGATTTGGTAATTCATTGTTTAGATATTTTGATTAAAAAAGCGAAAGTATAGCAAAGAGCAAACTCACTTATAGTCCAGTTTATATAAAACAAGATCATCCAGTATTTAAAACGTTTAAGCTGGTATATTCAACAAATAAAAAGGTGTTAATGTTTTGGGCGTTTTCGCCGCGGCGAACGGGCTATCCGCTATATCTTTTTCTTGCTAAAGAAGCAAGAAAAAGGATATCGCTCCTATCCCTAACGCAAACTTGTGTGAAATAGAAATTTTCGGTGTTTATTTTTTCCAAGAGTTCATTACATCCTTATTATCTAATACTAATTTTTCTTTATTTCTATAAACTGTAATAATTGTTTCTCCTTTTTTCTTTACAAGTGAATCTCCAATCTTGATTTCCGCCCAAAATTGTCCAAAAACAGCAAACTTTCTATTATTACTTAGATATATCATTGATGCATTGTGATTAAACTTTTCAAATCCTTTATCGATAACATAGCCTTGGAAATTTTCTTCTTCAATATTTTTTATTGATTCTTCAAATCTTTTTTTATCAGTATCTATAAAAAAAGCCATGATAAAAAGAAAAATTGCAAAAACAATAGTTACAACATTTAAAATGTTTTTCCATTGTTTATCTGATAACTCTAGAGCTTTCATTTTTTTTATTTAATATTTTATCTCAAAAAAATCTTATTTTAATAGATGAAAGTAAAAATTCTTTTGATTTATTATCAATACTCCATTTTCTTTAGTTGCTGGAATATAAAAAGTTAATAATTGTTTTCCATCATCAAGTTTTTGATTTAAATGAGGATAAAAATTGAAAGCAAATTTATAAACAGATTTCATTTTTCCATTCTCAATAACTCCAACAAATACATTCTTTTTATCAGAATACAAATGAAATAATTGATCCTGATTTACAAATGAAGTTACAATATTTACGTCATCTATATTTAAAATTTCCGTAACACCTTTATGATATTTACTTCCTTCATTCTCATTAAGATTTAGTTTGCTTTTATGAAGTTTAGTTGGTTCAGATATTTTCAAAACATTTGAAAAATACATTCCACTATTTGTTACATAATACTCTTTTTTAATTTTATTAACAACTACGGCACAACTTGAGTAAGTTTCAAAAACTTCTCTTGTCTTGTTATTTTCAAAAAAAATTGTTCCACCCCACTCTCCTTTACTATCAGAATAAATAGTATAAATTTCATCTTTAAAGATGGCAAAATTCCTTGTTTTGATTTTATTTAAATCTGCAACACATTCTCCCAAAACAAAATTTTCTTTTTCAAACTGATTTTCTTTCACATACAAACTATCTTTTTCAACTATTAAATCATAATGCGACATATTTTGAATTTCTTCAGAAACAAAAACATCTTCAATGAATTTACCTTTCTGATTAAAAACCAACATTTTAATAAATTGCTGAGAAGTGTTTTTTCTTGATGTTTCAAACATGCAATAAAAGTTATTCTTAAACAAAACTGCTTTAGTCAAATCCCCATTTTTAGTTGAAATAAGAGTATCAATTTTCACATTAAACTCAGACAACTTTTCTTTCTTTAAATTGAATCCATCAATAATTGAATTGATCCTTTTACAAGAAATTAGAATTAAACCAGTAAATAGTATCAAAAAATAGTTTTTCATATTTGAATATAATTCATTTAATATTCGTGAATTCGTGGCGAATAAAACAATACATGATGAGATTGCTTCGTTCCTCGCAAGGACACAAGAAGTAACCGCACTTGGAAAATCCTTTTCATTTGATTTGAATAATCGTTGGTTTTAACCTACTGAACAAGAAACTAACCTCCTTGGCTTTAGCCAAATATACTCAACAATTTGGCTAAAGCCAACACTACTGCATAAAAAAACCGTTGGTTAAAACCAACGGCTATTCATATATTAATTCGTGAAAATTTGTGTAATTCGTGGCTATAAAAAAAACTTAATGTTCTCCATACCCAACATCATCCATCTTCCCGCTAAAAACTCTGTACTGAATAATAAAATAAAAAATCACCAGAAACAAAGCGATAAAAAACCAGCTCATTCCGGCGTTTAATCCATATTCTCCGGCAGCAGTATTATAAATCGTCAATGACGGATTGACATTATTGGTTGAAGGCAAAACATTCGGGAAAATCGAAACGGCTGTTGATGCAAAACCTCCAACTAAAAATAAAGTCGAAAACAAAAATCCCATTCCGTCTTTTTGCCAGGAACGAACTTTGAATAATCCCAAAATACCAACAAAAGTCATTAACGGAAAAAACCAAAGAATTGGATTTTCTACGAAATTATGAAACGGTTTTGGTTCAATAAAATGCCAGATTTGCAGTGAGATACAAACTAAAACCAATAAAACAATGTTCAGTCTAAAAACTACATTTTTTAGTTTTGGATTCAACGCCGAATTCGTTTTATAAATAATCCAGTTCGCACCATGAATTGTCAGCGCTACAACACTCACAATTCCCAGAAAAAGCGTGAACCAATCAATAATTCCCAACTCATTCGCCTGCGGACTAAAAGTAGGATTCCATAAAGGCAAAAAGAAAAAATGTGCTTCTTGCGTCGAAACGCCATTGGTTACCATTCCTAAGTTTACACCACGAACAATATTCCCCAAAGCAATCCCGAAGAATAAAGCCAAAAGCAAACTGGCGATCCCAAAAGCTTTATCCCAAATCGCTTCCCACATTGGATGATGCACTTGCCCGCGCATTTCAAGACCAATCGCACGGAAAATCAACAACCATAAAATCATAATCAACGGCAAATAAAATCCGCTGAAAGATGACGCATATAAAGTGGGGAAAGCAAAAAACAAAACACCTCCCGCAGCAATAATCCAAACTTCGTTAGCATCCCAAAACGGACCAATAGCGCTTGTAATTGCTTTTTTATCTTTCTCTTCTTTCGCAAAAAATAAATGAATAATTCCTGCTCCAAAATCGTAACCGTCTAATACAATATAAACGGCCAGAATTCCCATTAAAACAACGTACCAAAAAAATTCCATAATTATATTTTTTCTGAATTCAGTTCAACATTATGAGGTCCTTTATTGATGATTTTTCCAATCAAAAGCAAAAACAACATTCCAAGTAAAAGATACAATCCTATAAAACCTAACAAAGTAAATAAGGTATTTCCGGACGAAACCGTTGGTGACGCTCCAGCAGAAGTTCGCAACAAATTATAAACCAACCAGGGTTGTCTTCCTAATTCGGCCGTGTACCAACCTGTGGTATTGGCGATATACGGAAATGGCATCATAAACATCAGCGACCACAAAACCCATTTGGTTTCGAATAATTTCTTTCTAATTAACTGAAAAAGTGCAAAAGCCATCAAACCTATAAATATGGTTCCGAGTCCTACCATAATATGATAAGCATAATATAAACCGGAAATATTGGTTGGGTGAAGATCTTCTTCAAACTGATCCAGACCTTTTATTTCCTGATGCCAGCTTCCGTAAGTCAGGAAACTCAGGATATTAGGAACGGCAATTTTATTATCCAGTTTTTTATCTTTTACATCGGGTTGCCCAATTAAAACAATTTCAGAACCTTTCTTTTCGGTATGAAAAATTCCTTCCATTGCAGCAAAAGTTACGGGTTGGTATTTCACCACATTTTTAGCCAGTAAATCTCCCGTTGGAACTGCCACAATAACACTAGAAATCAATCCGAAGATTACGCCTGTTTTCACGAACATTTTTCCGAAAGCGACATTCTTTTTACTCAAAATATAAAAAGCTCCAATTCCGGCCACAACAAATGAACTTGTAACCAAAGATGCTGCCTGATTGTGTAAATACGAAGGCCATAACCATGGATTCAGGAATAAGGCTTTAAAATTCGTCAGCACAAATTTTCCGTTTTCGAGAATTTCATACCCTACAGGATTTTGCATCCACGAATGTGTGGCTATAATAAGGTATCCACTGGCCCAGGAACCAATCATAATTAATAAGCCGGTTACAAAATGCCATTTATGTCCAATTATTTTTTCTCCAAACAAAAAGATACCCAGAAATGAGGATTCTAAGAAGAAAGAGAACATCCCTTCCATTGCGAGTGTTTGTCCAATAATTCCTCCGGTTAATTCAGAGAATTTTGCCCAATTGGTTCCAAACTGAAACTCCATTGGAATTCCGGTTACAACACCCATCGCAAAATTCAGAGCGAAAATTTTCATCCAGAAATGAGTGGCGTGATTGTATTGATCGTCTTTAGTTTTAAGATATTTCCATTTAAAATAAACAATGATCAGCGAAAGACCCATTGTAAGTTGCGGAAAAAGATAGTGAAAAGTAATGGTGAAGGCGAATTGCATTCGGTCATAAAAAAGCATTTCTTCCATGGCGGTAATTTATTTATGAAGTCTCCTCAAATTTACCCATTAAAACCTGAATTCCCTGCCTTTAAAAGAACTTTTTTCTTTTTTAAACCATATAAGTTAGATAAGAAAATATAACCTTAGCTTAATCTGAAAAGGTTAAACATACTGCAATAAAAAAATTCATTTAATACATTTAATATAAATATAAAATTCGCAAAATCTAAAATGAACTTATACAATTATAGGGTAAAATTAATTATTCATCTTTCAAAATTCCTTTTGCAACACTTTCATTTATTAATCCTTCGGCATAACTCCATATCGTTTTTGAACCTTCTTTTATAACGCTCTTTTTTTCATATACTTTTTTATAAGGTACATCAAATTCTTTCCAGGTTCCTCCGTTATTAGAAGTGTTTTGCAATAAAGGTTCTAGTCTGTCCATCGATTTTGCAAACTTGGCTTCGTTGGTTTCACCGGCTTCAAATTCTTCCCAAATAGCGATCATTTCAGCAGCTTGCTTTTTAGGCAATAAACCGAAAATACGATTCGCGGCCAATCGCTCTTCATCAGTATTATCATGACTTTTTTGTGTATCGTATATAAAGACATCTCCGGCATCGATTTCGACAATATCATGTATCAGAACCATTTTTACTACTTTTAGAATATCAATTGGTTCGTTTGAATGTTCCGCCAAAACAATCGCCATCAAAGCCAAATGCCAGCTGTGTTCTGCATCATTTTCGTTTCGGTCACTATTAAATAATTTCGTTTTTCGCTGGATATATTTCAATTTATCAATCTCTTTTATAAAAGCGATTTGATTCAATAAATCTTCTGTATTCATATCAATAATTTCTTTAGTTGTAAAATTACATAGATTTTTTTCTTCCACCATATAGGTAATGTAAGTTCATTTTAGCATAATGCAGATTACGCAAACCGTCAATTTTAAAACTATTATTAATTTTTTAAATGTGTATTTTTAAATTTCCTATGGGCTTTATATGGTAAAAACACCTTGTCTTTTTTTACACAAAAATCAAATTTGTGTAACATTAGTCACCTATTTTAAGCAAAAAGTAGGTTACCTTTGTATTCCCTTCTTTTAGAATACATATCATGAAAATAGAACAAATTTACACCGGATGTTTAGCACAAGGTGCTTACTATATAACCTCAAATGGCGAAGCTGCGATTATTGATCCGCTTCGTGAAATTCAGCCCTATCTGGATCGTTTAGAACGCGATGAGGTGAAACTGAAATACATTTTCGAAACACATTTCCACGCTGATTTTGTTTCCGGACATGTCGATTTAAGCAAAGAAACTCAGGCACCCATTGTTTACGGGCCAAATGCTGCTTGCGAATTCGACTGCATTTCTGCCGAAGACGGACAAGAATTTAAAATCGGGAAAATCACCATAAAAGCTTTGCATACGCCTGGTCACACCATGGAAAGCACGACTTATTTACTGATCGACGAAAACGGAAAAGATCACGCTATTTTCTCTGGAGACACCTTATTTATTGGCGATGTTGGCCGTCCCGATCTGGCACAAAAAGCAGCCGGAATGACACAGGACCAATTGGCGGGAATTTTATTTCATTCATTAAGAGATAAAATCATGACTTTGGCTGATGACGTTATCGTTTATCCTGCGCATGGTGCGGGAAGCGCTTGCGGCAAAAACATGAGCAAGGAAACGGTTTCGACTATTGGAAATCAAAAAGCAACCAATTATGCCTTGCGCGCCAACATGACCGAAGCCGAATTTATTACAGAAGTTACCGACGGATTATTACCTCCTCCGGCCTATTTTAGTATGAATGTGGCCATGAACAAACAAGGTTACGAAAGTTTCGAATCGGTTTTGCATAACGGAATGAAAGCAATAAATGTAAAAGAATTTGAGGCTGTAGCCGAAGAAACCGGAGCTTTAATTTTAGACACCAGAAAAAGTGCCGATTTCCATAAAGGATTTATTCCGCAATCGATCAATATCGGAATCAATGGCGATTTTGCGCCGTGGGTTGGGACTTTGATTGCCAATGTAAAACAACCAATTATTTTAGTAACCGAAGCCGGCCTTGAAGAAGAAACTGTAACACGTTTAAGCCGTGTAGGTTTTGATGCAATTATCGGACATCTGGACGGTGGTTTTGAAGCATGGCAAAAAGCAGGTTTTGAAGTGGATACGGTTAACCGAATTTCAGCAGAGCAATTTGCTTCTGAATTTAAAATAGAAGAAGACAAAGTAATCGATATTCGTAAAGAAACGGAATATGAAGCTGAACATATCGAAGACGCTTACAGCAAACCTTTAGCTTATATAAATGACTGGGTAAAAGACATTAATCCGAATGAGCATTTTTATTTGCATTGTGCAGGTGGCTACAGAAGTATGATTGCAGCGTCAATTTTACAAGCGCGCGGTTTTAGAAACTTTACCGAAATTGACGGTGGTTTTGGAGCCATAGCAAAAACAGAAATTCCAAAATCAGATTTTGTTTGCCAGAGTAAGGTTTTGAAAGCATAAACATTGAACATATTTTTTTCACCATATAAGTTATATAAGTTCATTTAATTACGGTACGTTTTAACTCTAAACTGGTTAAACTTATATGAGCTCATATAAGTTCAACGCGATTTAAACTCCAACTTATAATTACCTATATCACTTATATGGTGAAAAAAAAATCAAATTTTTAAATTATATGAATTTATTAGAAATCTTGAGAGAACCTTGGCCTTGGTACGTTTCAGGTCCGTTAATTGGATTAACAGTTCCTATTTTATTGCTTATCGGAAACAAATCTTTCGGGATTAGTTCTTCGCTTCGTCATATTTGCGCGGCTTGTATTCCGGCAAATATTTCTTTTTTTAAATACGACTGGAAAAAAGAAAGCTGGAATTTATTTTTCGTTTTCGGAATTTTCCTTGGAGGAGTTATCGCTGCTTATTTCTTAGCGAATCCAAATCCGGTTGAAATCACGCCACAACTTTCTGAGCAATTAGCCACTTACGGAATCACCGATCATTCCGGTTTATTACCAAAAGAACTTTTTTCCTGGGAAAGTTTATTCACGCTTCGTGGATTTATCATGATCGTTGTTGGAGGATTTTTAGTAGGTTTCGGAACGCGTTACGCTGGCGGATGCACAAGCGGACATGCCATTATGGGAATTTCAAATTTACAATGGCCTTCATTAGTAGCGACAATCTGTTTTATGATTGGCGGTTTTATCATGGCGAATTTGATTTTACCACACATTCTTTCACTTTAAAATTTCAAAAATGAATCATTTAGAAAATAAAAATACAGACACAGAAGGAATCAACGGAAGTCAGATAAAAGATTCAGGATTCTCAAACCTAAAGTACATGTTAGTCGGAATTATTTTTGGAATCGTATTCGTAAAAGCCGAAATCATCAGCTGGTACCGCATTCAGGAAATGTTTCAATTACAATCCTTCTTTATGTATGGCGTAATTGGCAGTGCAGTTGTCGTTGGTGTAATATCTGTTCAGATCATTAAAAGATTCAACATCAAAACTATTCAGGGAGAAAAAATCGAAATTCAGCCTAAAAAGTTCAACAAAGGACAAATCTATGGTGGATTGATGTTCGGATTTGGTTGGGCCATTACCGGAGCTTGCCCTGGACCTTTGTTTGCTCAAATTGGGACAGGAGTTACGGTAATTGTGGTTACTTTATTAAGTGCAATTGCAGGAACCTGGTTTTATGGTTTTATTAAAGATAAATTACCTCATTAAGATTTAATACATAAAGAATGAGCAATACAACAGAACAATTCATTTTAAGAAAAGCAGCACTTTCTGAAGTTCCTCAAATCTGGAATATCCTTCAGGACGCAATAGAACAAAGGCGACAAGACGGAAGCACACAATGGCAAGACGGATATCCTAATGAACTTACGATTCAGAATGACATAAAAAATGGTTACGCTTATGTACTTACAGAGAACGAATCGATTTTGTGTTACGCTGCTATCATCTTCGATAAAGAACCTGCTTACGAAGAGATACAAGGTAAATGGCTTACCAATGGTGACTATGCTGTTGTACATCGTGTAGCGGCGTCGAAACTCGCAAAAGGAAAAGGTATTGCCACAAAACTTTTCAAAAACATAGAAGATGTCTGCATCACAAACAAAATATACAGTATAAAAGTAGATACTAACTTTGACAATATCCCAATGTTGAAAATTCTGGACAAACTAAATTATACTTATTGTGGCGAAGTCTTTTTTAGAGGATCAGCACGAAAAGCATTCGAAAAAAAGTTAGTTTAAAAATATAATCCCGGAATCAGGAATCAAATGAAAGGCACATCAAAAAAATGAACAAAATATATTTTCAAATCTTATTATCCTTGTTCTTAATAAGTTGTTCAAATAACAAAAAATCAAATTCTCAAACATCAAATAACAACTATGCCGTTAAACTTGATAGCATAGAATTATTTGACAAATCGCGAAACCGCAAAATTCCCGTTGCAGTCTTTCAACCTAAATCCGATAAAAAAATTAACAATCAGCAAGTTGTAATTTTTAGTCATGGATACGGAGAAAATAAAGGCGGTGACAATATGATTTATTCCTATTTAACCGAAAGTCTAGCCTCAAAAGGATATTTTGTTATTAGCATTCAGCACGAATTGCCTACTGACGATCTTCTGCCAATGGATGGAGTTCTTAAAGTTACACGTAAACCAAACTGGGAAAGAGGAACCGACAACATTCTTTATGTTTTAAATGAATTTAAAACCATAAAACCCGAATTAGATTTTAAGCATTTAACGCTAATTGGTCATTCGAATGGTGGAGACATGACCGCTTTATTTGCCGTTAAATATCCCAAATTGGTTGATAAAATAATAACAATGGACAATCGCAGAATGCCGCTTCCAAGAGTTAATCATCCTACAATATATACTTTACGCTCTAAAAACTATGCTGCAGACGAAGGAGTATTACCAACCGAGCAAGAACAAAAAAAATACGGAATGACGGTTCAGTTCACCCCTATCAACCACAGCGATATGGATAATGACGCAACTCCCGAAGAACGAAAAATAATAATGACAAATATTGAAAAGTACTTAAGCCAGTAAATTTAAATAAAAAATAAAACCCGACACATTTCAAAACGTGTCGGGTTTATTTTTAACCTATAATCTAAAATTAAGGTGGGTGTGCATTAGAAAAACCAATAATGTTATTCCGAATAAATTTCTCACAAAATTGTAAATATTTGCATTTCTACGCAGGAGAAATATCCGTAAGTAAATCCGCAATGTAAATCCAATCTTTGTCGAGCTTCTCGCGGAGATTTCTCCTGCGTCGAAATGACAATATTGCGTTTAAACTTTGCGTCTTAGCGTCTTTGCGAGATTAATTTTATTCTTAAAAAAGCTTAACTTAATGACATTGACTTCTATCCATAGCAAACAACGAACCACGAATTTCAAAAAAAAGACGAGTTCCGTTTTTTAAATCTATATAAAAAAGCTATTTCGAAGCAATAATAACCTCTACTCCTATTTCTTCTAGTTTCGTTTTGGTTTCGATATCAATACCATCATCTGTAATCAAGACATCAATTTTATCTAGATTACAAATCTTTCCAAAACCCCTTACATTCATTTTTGTAGAATCGACCAAAATAATAACCTTTTCCGCCACCGAAATCATGGCTTGATTAAGATGAGCTTCTAATGCATTTGAAGTACTTAATCCAAAATCTAAATGAAGTCCGTCTGCACCCAAAAACAATTTATTACAAGAAAACTGGCTCAAAATCGCCTCCGATATAGGACCAACCGCCGAATTTGAACTCTTACGAACATCACCGCCCAATTGTATCGTATCGACATTTGCTTCCTTACTCAATTCTAAAGACACCTTTAAAGACGGTGTAATTACTGTTAATTTCTGAAAACCTGAAATAATCTTAGCCAGATAATGCACATTAGATCCGGAACCCAATATGATATAATCATAATTATTAATATACTTTAAAGCCTCTTTTGCTATTTGCTTTTTTTGCTCTACCTGCAGCCCTTCTTTATCGCTTAAATCTCTTTCGAAAGCATAAATAGGCTGCTTGCTTGCGCCGCCATGCGTACGGTGCAGTAAGTTTTCATTTTCTAAAAAGTTCAAATCCTTTCTTATTGTTACGGTTGAAACATTAAGAATTTCGCATAAATCCGCCACATTTACATGTCCGTTTTTATCCAGTTCTTTCAGTATTTCCTCTTGTCTTTTATTTATAATAACCATAATAACTTGATAATATTAAGATTTTTAAAGCTATAAATGTACGATAAAAAAATAATTCCAAAAAAAACTTATTATATGACTTTTGTTTCGTTTAGTTTCGTTAATTTTGCTTTATAGAAACAAAAAAGAATAAAAGAAACAAAAACAAACACTATATGAAACGTTCAGAACAGTTATCGAAACTAAAAAACAATGAAAAGTGGGATGTAATTGTAATAGGAGGTGGAGCAAGCGGTCTTGGAACTGCTCTTGATGCCGCAAGCAGAGGTTACAAAACAATTTTAGTCGAAGCAGTAGATTTTGCCAAAGGAACTTCAAGCCGAAGCACAAAATTAGTTCATGGTGGTGTACGTTACTTAGAACAAGGAGATGTGCATTTGGTAAAAGAAGCCCTTAAAGAAAGAGGCCTAATGGCTCAAAATGCCGGTCATTTAGTAAAAAACCAATCCTTTGTAATCCCTAACTACAACTGGTGGGGCGGTTACTTTTATACCATTGGTTTAACCATTTATGATTTATTGGCCGGACGTTTAAGTTTAGGCCGTTCAAAATATATTTCGAAAAGAAAAACAATCGAAATGCTTCCTAATGTAGAAGAAAAAGGCTTAACAAGCGGTGTTATTTATCATGACGGACAATTTGATGATTCACGTCTTGCCATAAATATAGCTCAGACCGCAGCAGAAAAAGGCGCTTGTATTTTAAACTACTGTAAAGTTGTAAACTTATTAAAAGACGATAATAATCAGGTAATTGGTGTTCAGGTTCTGGATCAGGAAACAGGAGACAAATATGACTTAAAAGGATCTGCCGTTATAAATGCAACCGGAGTTTTCACCAACGCTATAATGAAACTAAACGATACTGTTTACAAAAAATATATCGTTCCGAGTCAGGGAATTCACCTCGTTTTTGATAAATCGTTTTTACCCGGCGACCATGCGCTAATGATTCCTAAAACAAGTGACGGAAGAGTTTTGTTTGCTGTGCCATGGCATAACCGAATTGTAGTAGGAACAACAGACACATTAATCAAAAAACAAAGCTTAGAGCCTATTGCTTTAGAAAGCGAAATTGAATTTGTACTGGAAACAGCACAACGCTTTTTAGCAAAAAAACCAACCAGAGCGGATGTTCTTTCTGTTTACGCAGGTTTACGCCCATTGGCAGCACCTAAAGAAGAAGGAAAAAGCACCAAAGAAGTTTCAAGAAGCCATAAAATCATTGTTTCCGAAACCGGCTTAATCACCATTACAGGAGGAAAATGGACTACTTACCGAAAAATTGCCGAAGACATTATAGACAAAGCAATCAAAACACGAAAAATACCTGCAAAAGGCTGTAATACAGAACATCTTGCTATTCATGGCAATCAGCCTACTACCACTTTAGACAGAGAAAATCACTTATACATTTATGGTACAGATATCCCTAAAATACGTCAATTGCAGCAAACTGAGCCTGAATTAAATGAGAAAGTACATCCTGATCATGAATTTACAATGGCAGAAGCAGCCTGGGCGATTCGATACGAAATGGCAAGAACTGTAGATGATATTTTAGCAAGACGTGTTCGTTTGTTATTCTTAGACGCCAGAGCCGCAATTCAGTCTTCTGAAAAAATAGCACGATTAATAGCAAAAGAACTGGGACATGACGAAGTGTGGATAACCCAGGAAATTTCAAATTTCAAAGAAATTTCAAAAGGATTTTTACTATCAGAATTTCAATAAAACTTATTACTTAATTATACACTATCAACCATGCAAAACAAATTAATCTTAGCTCTTGACCAGGGAACAACTTCCTCGAGAGCTATTCTATTCAATCATGAAGGAGAAATTGTAAGCCTCTCTCAAAAACCGTTTGAGCAAATTTTCCCCAAACCAGGATGGGTAGAACACGATCCTAACGAAATCTGGTCTTCGCAAATAAGCACTGCTGCTGAAGTAATTGCAAAAGTAGGAATCTCAGGCCGCGAAGTTGCAGCAATTGGAATCACCAACCAGCGCGAAACTACTATTGTATGGGACAGGGAAACCAGCGAACCTATTTATAATGCTATTGTTTGGCAAGATCGCAGAACAGCAAAATTTTGTGACGAATTGAAAGCACAAGGCCATGCTGATATGATTCAGAAAAAAACGGGCTTAATCCTCGATGCTTATTTCTCAGGAACAAAAGTAAAATGGATTTTGGACAATGTTCCCGGAGCGCGTAAAAAAGCAGAAGAAGGAAAACTTTGTTTCGGAACTGTTGACACTTGGCTTATCTGGAAACTTACTCGTACCAAGTTATTCATGACTGATGTTTCTAATGCCAGCAGAACTTTATTATTCAACATTCATACCTTAGAATGGGATAACGAATTGTTAGAATTATTTGACATTCCAAGAGCCATGCTTCCCGAAGTAAAACAAAGCAGTGAAATTTACGGAGAAACCTGCACTACCCTATTTGCAACCAAAATTCCTATTGCCGGAGTTGCCGGAGATCAGCAAGCAGCGCTTTTTGGTCAATTGTGTACCAGTTCAGGAATGGTAAAAAACACTTACGGAACAGGTTGTTTTATGCTAATGAATACGGGTGAAAAACCAATTCAGTCTACTAATAATTTATTAACTACAATCGCCTGGAAAATCAACGGAAAAACAACTTATGCTTTAGAAGGCAGTGTTTTTGTTGGAGGAGCCGCTGTGCAATGGCTGCGAGACGGAGCAAAAATGATCAGCTCGTCAGAAGAAATTGAAGCTCTTGCCTCTAGCGTTCCTGATAATGGCGGCGTTTATTTTGTTCCTGCATTAACCGGCTTAGGAGCTCCTTACTGGGATCAATATGCGAGAGGCGCAATGTTTGGTATCACCAGAGGAACTACAAATGCTCATATTGCCAGAGCAACTTTAGAAGGGATTGCTTATCAGGTAAATGATTTAGTTAAGGCTATGGAAGCTGATTTTGGCGACAAAGGAAAAGAACTACGAGTTGACGGAGGTGCTGCGAAAAATAATTTACTAATGCAATTTCAATCGGATATTTTTGGCTCAACTGTTACAAGACCAAAAACACTCGAAACAACTGCTCTTGGCGCTGCTTATCTGGCAGGACTTGCTGTAGGATATTGGGCGAGTCTAGAGGATTTGAAAGAACAGTGGTCTATAGACAAGGTATTTTCGCCAGAAATGGAAAAACCAAAAGTAGACATTCTTGTAAAGAACTGGAACAAAGCGGTAGGACGCGCATCTCAATGGATTGAAGACTAAAAAATAAACATTATGACTCCCTTTATAGCAGAAATTTTAGGCACAATGGTAATGATTTTATTAGGAAATGGCGTTGTAGCAAACGTGAACCTAAAAGGTACCAACGGAAACAGTTCAGGTTGGATTGTAATTACCACCGCGTGGGCATTTGCCGTTTTTGTAGGCGTAACTATTGCAGGGCCTGTTAGTGGAGCGCATTTAAATCCTGTTGTTACACTTGGGTTGGCACTTATAGGAAAATTTAGCTGGAGCTTAGTTCCTACCTATATACTTGGTGAAATGATAGGCGCAATGTTAGGTGCTTTTTTAGTATGGTTATCACATAAGGATCATTTTGCCGCAACAGAAGATGAAGGCGCAAAACTTTCCTGTTTTTCTACAGGACCTGCCATCAAAAATAATGTTTCGAATTTGCTTAGTGAAGCAATTGCAACTTTTGTTTTGATTTTTTCGATCTTTTACATTGCTGGACCAAGCCTCAATATTGCCAGTGATACCAATGCAGCAATTGGTTTAGGAACTATAGGTGCGCTTCCTGTCGCTATAGTCGTATGGGCAATTGGTTTATCATTAGGAGGTACGACGGGATACGCCATAAATCCCGCAAGAGATTTAGGGCCAAGAATTATGCATGCTATTTTACCTATAAAAGGAAGCAGTAACTGGGGATACGCCTGGATACCTATTGTAGGCCCAATAATCGGTGCTTCGCTGGCTGCTGCATTATATCTTACTCTTAATTAACATCATCTTCTTTTAATCTAAGAAATTTTATGAAAAACCTTTTTCTTTCTATGATAATAATCATAGGACTAGCTGGCTATGCTCAGGAAACAACGCCAGAAAGCAAAGAACCAAGCCGATTAAATTTTAATGTTACTCTAACAACCAGTCATCTCTGGAGAGGATTAATTATAAGCCCAAGCATGACTGCTATGGGAGATATTCATTATACTTTTGATAAAAAACGAAACTTTTCGGTTGGGGTTTGGGGCGGTAATAGCTTTGATGGTAAATATACTGAGGTCGATTATTACGTTCAATACAAACATAAAGGACTCACAATTGGTTTGTGGGATTTGTTCAATACTACAAATGTGGAACATCCGGAAGTTTTTAATTATGATAAAAACACTACAACACACCTTATTGATTTGAGAACTTCATATCGTTTTCCTGAGCCATTTCCTTTACGAATTGAAGCTGACATTATTCTTTATGGAAATGATAAGGAATTACAACCTGATCTTGATTATAAAAACAGATACTCCACTTATGTAGAATTAGGCTATCCGTTGATAAAAAATGATCAGATCACATTAGATACATATATAGGTGCAGGATTTTCGCTTGACGGAAAATCAAATCTATATTCATCGAATACAGATCGTAATTTCAACATAGTCAATGCAGGTTTTAAAGCTTCGAAGGATATTTCTATATTTCAATATAAACTTCCTGTTTTTGCAGGCATTATGTGGAATCCTGCCGAAAAATATACTCGTATGCAATTAGGGGTTTCATTATTTTAAAAAACCGGAACAATAATTTCTTTATAAAACCCGACAAGTCTTTATGACCTGTCGGGTTTGTTGTATACTGGATTCGCATGAGGGATAGAAGCTAATCCGCCGCGGCGGACCGGATAGCCCGACAGCATCCCGATAAGAGGGCGTATACGCGCAAAGTAAATTTGCCCTCTTATCGGGATGGTGGCATGCCCTGATGTTTAATTTTAGATTTTTGAGTTTAGATTTTAGATTTCTGAATTACTTACATATTTGGATTGATAAGAACTTGTCAAAATTTTAAACTTTGGCAAAGTTGAGATTAGCAACTTTATATTTTAGTTAAATATCAAATAAACAGGATTTTAGATTGAAAAAATAAAGTATTTTTATACTAATTATATAGAGTTTATGAACCCGCATTTTGTTATTATTTGAATTAACAAAAAATTAACACAACATTTGTATATACAACTATTAAAAGATATACATTTGTATATACAAATTATACACTTACGACTATGACAATTGAAGAGGTTATAAAAAGTACAGTTAAGATGGATAATGCGAAAAAAGTTATTCTGAATATCATGTACACGCAAAACGTGATTCAGGATCATTTCAACGAGTTGATAAAACCGTATGATCTATCCGGAGAACAGTACAATGTGTTACGTATATTAAGAGGACAAAAAGGAAATCCTGCTAATATGTGTGTCATACAGGAACGTATGCTGGCTAAAACAAGTAATACAACCCGATTGGTAGACAAATTATTACTGAAGGATTTTGTTACAAGAAATGTTTGCCCTGGCAATAGACGTAAAATTGAAGTTTTAATCACCCAAAAGGGATTAGATGTTTTGAAAGAATTAGACCCGAAGGTAGATGAACACGAGCGTGCATTTGCTGAGAATATAAGTCCTGAAGAATTAGAATTACTAAATAAATTATTAGAAAAATACCGAACCGAACAAAATTAATTTTATGAGCACATTATTAGACAATCTAAATTGGAGATATGCAACAAAAAAATTTGATGCAACAAAAAAAATATCTTCAGAAGATTTAAATACTTTAAAAGAAGCTGTTAGACTGGCTGCTTCTTCATACGGATTACAACCTTATAAAGTTGTGATCGTAGAAAATCCTGAAATTAGAGAACAATTGAAAGCTGCTGCTTACGGTCAGACTCAAATTACAGATTCATCTCAGTTATTTATTTTTGCTAACGACTTAAATGCCGGACCAGAATCTGTAGCTGCTTATATTCAAAACATTAGCGAAACAAGAGGAATTCCTACTGAGGCTTTAGGCGGATTTGCAGATATGATGAACGGTGTGATCTCGAACTTATCACAAGAGGCTAAAAATATCTGGACAGCAAAACAAACTTATATTGCTTTAGGAACTTTATTGGCTGCTGCTGCTGAGTTGAAAATCGACGCAACTCCAATGGAAGGTTTTAATGCAGCTGCATTCAACGAAATCTTAGGTTTCGACAAATTAGGCTTAAACGCATCGGTAATTGCTACTGTTGGTTACAGACATGATGAGGACGACACTCAACACTACAAAAAAGTTAGAAAATCTCACGAAGAATTATTTATCACTATATAATTATTATTAATCCAAAATCAATTTTAACAACATGAAAAATTTAAAAACAATTGCAATAGCATTATTCGTAGCAGCGGCTAGTATTTCAGTAAATGCTCAAACTAAAAAAATCGATGTAAAAGCATCTACTATCAAATGGGTAGGTAAAAAAGTAACTGGAGAGCACTCTGGAACTGTAAACTTTAAAGACGGAGCCGTAGTATTTAAAGGAAAAAAATTAACTGGTGGTTCTTTTACTGTTGATATGACTTCTTTGACTGCAACTGATTTAACTGGAGAATACCAAGGGAAATTAAACGGTCACTTAAAAGCTGACGATTTCTTTGGAACTGACAAATTCCCAACTGCAAAATTAGTTTTCAAAACTATCGGAGCTAAATCTACTGATGTTTACACAGTAACTGCTGATTTGACTATCAAAGGAATTACTAAACCTGTAACTTTTGACATCGCTGTAGCTGGAAACACTGCAACTACTGCTTTCAAAGTTGACAGAACTAAATATGACATCAAATACAACTCTGGTAACTTCTTCGAAAACTTAGGAGACAAAACTATCAATGATGATTTCGAATTGACTGTAGCTTTAAAATTCTAATATTTTAAAATTCACACACAATTCTTACTATTATAAGAAAAACCCCAATGGTTCAAAACTATTGGGGTTTGTTTTTATATTATTCTCAAAAAGATAACATCCTTAATATTCACATAACACTTTCGTAATAACATCTAAGACTTTGATTAACATTGGCCTTCTAATTTTGGACTAATTAAAAAACAAAACTAGAAATCAAAATTATAGTTATGAAAGCAAAAATACATATTGCAATTATTACTCTTCTAAGTACCCTATTTTTACAAGCCCAACAACAACCTAAAGGAATTATCGGCAACTCGAACTGGATGGGCAACTGGACCAATTTTAAGCCAGCGAATACTGAATATAACGAAGCAACAAACATTATTGCCGGCACTATAGACAAAGATACCAAGTTATTAAAACGAAATACATATCAGCTAGTAGGTGTTGTTTATGTAACAAAAAATGCCGTTTTGACCATAGAACCAGGAACTGTTATCCGCGGAGACGACAAAACTTGCGGGACACTTGTAATAACTAATGGTGCAAAAATTATGGCCGAAGGATTAGAAACCGACCCTATTATTTTTACTTCGAATAAAGAAATTGCTGACAGGAAACCCGGAGACTGGGGCGGAATTATTGTCCTTGGAAAAGCACCAATTAACACCATTGGCGGCGTACATACCTTACCTTTTGATCTGGAACCAATGCTGAATCATTATGGAGGTCAGGATGCCGAAGATAATTCAGGGATTTTAAAATATGTAAGAATTGAATATTCGGGAAGGAAACTGAGTGCTGCAAAAGAACTTAACGGACTTTCGCTAGCCGGAGTGGGCAGAAAAACAGTTTTAAGCAATATCCAGATTAGTTTTTCTAACGATGATTCTTTCGAATGTTATGGTGGAGATTTAAACATGAACAACCTAGTTTCATACAGAACTACCGATGATGATTTTGATTTTACACAAGGAGCTCAAATCAATATTAGCAACAGTATCGCTATTCGCCATCCTTTTTCATCAGATATTTCAGGTTCAAGATGTTTTGAGGTAGATTCTTATGACAAAATTGGAAATACGGATATGACTAAAAAAATTACTAAAATAACGGCCAGCAACATTACTTTGGTAAACATGGAAGAAAACAATCAGGGACTTGTACGTGAGTCTGTTTACGTTAGAGAAAATACTTTATTTACTTTATCAAACAGTATCGTTTCAGGTTTTTCTCCGTTTGTTTTATTGGAAGGAAATATTGGAAATGGCGATGTTAATTTAGCTAAAATTGCATTTAAAAACTTAATCGTTAACAATTGTAATGGCGGAATTGTAAGCGAAGCAGGTGGTGCAAATGCATCACTTCAAAAATTTTACAGCAATCCTGATTTCGAAATAAATTATACAAAGCTCAAAAACAACGAATTGTTTACAACGCCTAATATCAAAGGAAATCCGGATTTTAGGATGAACCAAAACAACACAATTGCGATTGGAAATTAGCTCTTTAAAGTAATTTAAAACAGTAGAATTTAACAAATTTTAAAATTTAGAAAAGATTTTTTTGAAATTTTATGTATTCTAATCCAATTTACATTTATATCTTTGTCACATCAAAATAAGAAAATGAAAACATTAATGAACAATACTTGGTGGTGGAAGAATTTACGTCAAACGTCGTGAACTAAGCTTCCTATGGTATTTTCAAAACTATAAATATAAAAGGCTTGTCATCACGACAAGCCTTTTTTTTTGGCCGAAACTAAAGCAAATATTCTAAAAATTAAAACTATATACATTGAAACCTTTTATACTCAACACACACTACAAACAAATTCTGGCAGACACCATCACGCCGGTAAGTATTTATTTTAAAATCAGAGATAAATTCCCAAATAGTTTACTTCTTGAAAGTAGTGATTATCACGGAAATGATAACAGTTTCTCTTATGTTTGCTGCAACCCGATTGCGACAATTAAAATTGAAAACGAAATTATCTCCAAAACTTTTCCTGACGGAACTACCGAACAAATTGCAATTGATTCTTCGACGAATATTCCGCAGGTAATTCAGGAATTTTCAAGTCAGTTTAAATCAGAGAAAAATGATTTTAAATTCATTAATAATGGTTTATTTGGATATATTTCTTATGATGCTGTTCGTTATTTTGAGAAAGTTTCGATTGCTAAAAAAGACACTGCGACTTTAATTCCGGATGTTTTTTATGCCGTTTATCAAAACATTATTGCGATCAATCATTTTAAAAATGAAGCGTATATTTTCTGCCACAGCGTAGACGGAAAAAATAATATTGCCGAAATCGAACAATTATTACAATCAAGAAATATTGCCTCTTATAAATTTTCAAAAGAAGGGGAAGGTTTCTCTAACTTAACTGATGAAGAATTCAAACACAATGTTGCTTTGGCAAAGAAACATTGTTTTAGAGGAGATGTATTTCAATTGGTTTTATCACGTCGTTTTACACAAGGTTTCAAAGGCGACGAATTCAATGTTTACAGAGCTTTACGCAGTATCAACCCATCTCCTTATTTATTCTTTTTTGATTATGGAGATTTTAAAATATTTGGGTCTTCGCCCGAAGCACAAATTATTGTAAAAAACAGAAAAGCCGAAATACATCCCATCGCCGGAACCTTCAAAAGAACAGGAAATGATGAACAGGACGCGGTTTTAGCCAAACAACTTTCTGAAGATAAAAAAGAAAACAGCGAACATGTAATGTTAGTGGATTTAGCCAGAAACGATTTAAGTCGAAATGGACATGATGTAAATGTTGAGAAATACAGAGAAGTTCAGTTTTTCTCGCACGTAATTCACTTGGTTTCTAAGGTTACAGGACATTTACATGAAAAAGCGACAACAATGCAAGTCGTTGCCGATACTTTTCCAGCCGGAACTTTAAGCGGAGCACCAAAACACAGAGCGATGCAATTGATCGAAGATTACGAAAAAACAAATCGTAATTTCTACGGAGGCGCAATAGGATTCATGGATTTTGAAGGAAACTTTAATCACGCCATTATGATTCGAACTTTCTTAAGTAAAAATCACCAATTGCATTGTCAGGCCGGCGCAGGAATTGTTGCCAGTTCAGACGAAGAAAGCGAAATGCAGGAAGTTTATAATAAATTAAGAGCGTTGAATACAGCGCTTGAAATGGCGGAGAAAATATAGTTTCAAGTTTTCTTTGTTTCAGGTTTCAAGTTGTTGGCACGTGACACGAGGCTTTAGCCGAATGGCGAAGCAAACCTGAAACCTGAAACTTGAAACAAATTAACAAACAAACCATAAAACCATAAATAATCATGAAAAAAGCAATTTCAATTTTATTTTTAATCATTGGCGTAACAGCTTGCAATTCACAAAAAAAAGAGAATCCACTTGAAGGAACCTGGCGTCTGATATCAGCAGAAACGACAGAAAAAGATTCGACTTTCTCGACTTTCAATCCAAAAACAAAAATGATTAAAATTATAAATAATACTCATTTTGCTTTTTTCAATCATGATTTAAATAATGGCAAAGATTCAACAAATGCAGTATTCTTTGGCGGAGGCGGAAAATATACTTTGAAAGACAGCGTTTACACCGAAAATCTGGAATATTTCAACAACCGTCAATGGGAAAATGGAAAATTTGAGTTTGTAGTTAAAATCAAAAATGACACCTTAACTCAAAAAGGAATCGAAAAAGTAGAAAAATTAGGAATCAATCGAATTATTACAGAAAGATACGTTCGAGAAAAATAAAAATTAGTTTTCAGTTTCAGTTTACAGTCTCATTTTGAGGACTTAGTAACTCAGAAACTTAGCAACTTAGCAACTCAAAAAAAATGAAAAAAATATTAGTTATAGACAATTACGATAGTTTCACTTATAATTTAGTACATTATCTAGAAGATTTAAACTGCGAAGTTACCGTTTACAGAAACGACGAATTTGATATTGACGAAATCGCTTCTTTTGATAAAATATTACTTTCTCCAGGTCCCGGAATCCCGAATGAAGCAGGATTATTGAAAGCGGTAATTGTAAAATATGCTCCAACAAAAAGTATTTTGGGTGTTTGTTTAGGACAACAAGCCATTGGAGAAGTTTTTGGAGGAACGCTTTCGAATCTTGATAAAGTATATCATGGCGTTGCAACGAATGTAAAAACAGTAGTTTCTGATGAAATTTTGTTTGAAGGATTAGGAAATGAATTTGAAGTAGGAAGATACCATTCTTGGGTTGTTGATGCAAATTTACCAGACGTTTTAGAAGCCACTTCAATAGACGAAAATGGACAAATTATGTCACTGAGACACAAAACTTTTGATGTTAGAGGCGTTCAGTTTCACCCGGAAAGTGTGTTGACACCAAAAGGAAAATTGATATTGGAGAACTGGATAAAAAGTTAGTATACAGTCTCAGTTTACAGTCACAGTTCAAAACCTTAGAATCTTAGCAACTTAGAACCTCAAAAAAATGATAACTATTTCAGAAACCAGAGAAATCAACATCGAAGACATTTTGATTTTATACAAAGAAAACGAATGGAGTTCGGCCAATAAACCAAACGAATTATACAAAGGTCTTTTAAATTCCGAAACTTTAATTACGGCTTGGGAAGGGACAAAATTAGTCGGACTTGGGAATGCAATTTCTGATGGATTTTTAACTGTTTATTATCCGCATTTATTGGTGCTTCCGGACTATCAGGGAAAAGGAATTGGGAAAATGATTGTAGATAAAATGCAGGAGAAATACAGTCACTTTCACATGCAAATGTTAACCGCCGACGGAAAAGCAGTTGATTTTTATAAAAAAAACGGATTTGAAAGAGCCGGAAAAACAGAACCCATGTGGATTTATCAGGGAAATGAACATTAAAAAGCAGTATTTAGTGTTCAGAGTTTTTAGTATTCAGTCACAGTTTTCAGTCGCAGAATTAACTTGAAACCTGAACCTGAAACAAAAACTTAGAACCTTAGTATCTCAGAATCTTAGCAACTTAAAAAAAATGAAAACTATATTAAATAAATTAATCAATCACGAAGTGCTTTCAAAAGAAGAAGCCAAAGACGTATTGATTAACATCTCAAGTGGAAATTACAACCCAAGTCAGATTTCGGCATTTTTGACCGTATTTATGATGCGCAGTATTACTATTGACGAGCTTTCGGGTTTTCGTGAAGCTTTGTTGGAATTATGCATTCGAGTTGATTTATCAGCTTACAACACCATCGATTTATGCGGAACGGGTGGCGACGGAAAAGACACTTTCAACATCTCAACTTTGGCTTCGTTTATTTCAGCCGGAGCTGGAATAAAAGTTGCCAAACACGGAAATTACGGGGTATCCTCTATTTCAGGATCAAGCAACGTAATGGAAAAAATGGGAATTAAATTCAGCAACGATCCTTCATTCTTAGAAAAATGTATCGACAAAGCCGGAATTTGCGTTTTACATGCTCCCCTATTTCACCCGGCAATGAAAAATGTTGGGCCAATCAGAAAAGAACTGGCAGTAAAAACGTTCTTCAATATGTTGGGACCAATGGTAAATCCGTCGTTTCCACAGAATCAATTAGTTGGTGTTTTCAATTTGGAATTAGCCCGAATGTATGCCTACTTATACCAGAATACAGATATCAATTTTACCATTTTACATTCACTTGACGGATATGACGAAATTTCCTTAACAGGTCCAACCAAAACGATAACATCACATATGGAAGGTATGTTAAACCCTTCTGATTTTGGAGTTAGGCTTTTATCTCAAACCGAAATTGAAGGTGGAAAAACCATCGAAGAATCGGCAGATATGTTTACCACTATCATTTCAGGAAAAGGAACAGAAGCCCAAAATAATGTGGTTCTGGCCAATGCTGCAATGGCGATTGCAACCGTTACAAAATGTTCGCCATTAGAAGGTTTTGAATTAGCCAAAGAAAGTTTATTCTCCGGAAAAGGGCTTCAGGCATTGAAAACATTACAAGAATTAAGTAAATAAAAAATAAACACAAATTTCACGAATTTGCACTAATTAACTTTGCTTCTTTTGTGACTTTGTGGCAAAACAACAGCCATGAATATTTTAGATAAAATAATATTTGATAAACAACGAGAAGTCATTCTTAAAAAATCAATCATTCCGGTTTCACAATTGGAAAGTTCCGTGTTTTTTGGAAGAGAAACGATTTCTTTGAGTCAAAAATTGAGAACAAGTTCAACCGGAATTATTGCAGAACACAAACGTCGTTCTCCATCAAAATCAGTAATCAATCATAGTTTTACTGTTGAAGAAGTGGTGAAAGGATATGAAACTGCAGGTGCTTGCGGAATTTCGGTTTTAACAGATGGAAAATATTTTGGAGGGTCTTTAGACGATTTACTTTTAGCAAGAGCGAGTGTGAATATTCCGCTTTTGCGAAAAGAATTTATTGTTGATGAATACCAAATCCTGGAAGCCAAAGCTTTTGGAGCCGATTTAATTTTATTAATCGCCGCGGTTTTAACTCGTGAAGAAATCAAATCATTATCTCAATTTGCAAAGAAATTAGGTTTAGAAGTTTTATTGGAAGTTCACAATCAGGAAGAATTAGAAAAATCGATTATGCCAAGTTTAGACATGATTGGCGTGAACAACAGAAACCTAAAAACTTTTGAAGTAAGTTTAGATTTCAGCAAACAGCTGGCATCGCAAATTCCGGATGAATTCGTCAAAGTTTCAGAAAGCGGCATCTCATCAATCGAAGCCATTTCAGAATTAAGACCATACGGTTACAGCGGATTCTTAATTGGAGAAAACTTCATGAAAACCGATAACGCAGGCGAGGCCGCAACAGAATTTATTAAAAATTTGAGCGTATAAAAAAATAGCCACGAATTCACGAATTTATTTATTATCATTCGTGAATTGCTTCGCCTGTTCACTATCGTTCGGGTCGTGGCGAAAAAACTTTGCGCCATTGAACCTTCGTGGCAAAAAACAAAAAAACTTAGTGTCTTAGCGCCTTCGTGGCAAAAACAACAATAAAATGAAACTCAAAATATGCGGCATGAAATATCCTGAAAATATACTCGAAGTAGGTGCACTCCTACCCGATTATATGGGATTTATTTTCTGGGAGAAATCCGCAAGATACTTTAACGGAGAAATTCCGGAACTGATAGCAACGGTCAAAAAAGTGGGCGTTTTTGTAAATCAGTCTCAGGAAGAAATTCTGGAGAAAGTGGCAAAATATAATTTACAAGCCGTTCAATTGCACGGAAATGAATCTGTTGAATTTTTATCAGAATTAAAAAAAGAATTGCCAAAGAAAGTCCAAATCATAAAAGCATTTTCTGCAGATAATGATTTTGATTTTGAAACCATAAAACCTTTCGAAGCAGTTTCCGATTTTTTCCTTTTTGATACAAAAGGAAAACTGCCAGGCGGCAACGGAACCACATTTGACTGGACGATATTAAAAAAATACAAGTCTGAAAAACCATTCTTTTTGAGTGGCGGCATCGGAATAAACGAATTAAAAGCCATTGAAGAGATATCAAAAACCAATTTACCTATTTATGCTATTGATGTAAATAGTAAATTTGAAATCGAACCGGGGCTGAAAAACAAAAATCTATTTAGCAATTTCAAACGAAAATTTGATGTTGCCAACTTTTAAACTTGAAACGAAATGAACTTTAACGTTAACGAAAAAGGATATTACGGAGAATTTGGAGGAGCTTATATTCCCGAAATGCTGTATCCGAATGTAGAAGAATTACGTCAGAATTATTTAAAAATAACGAGCGAACCCGATTTTAAAGCGGAGTTTGACCAGTTATTAAAGGATTACGTTGGACGCCCTAGTCCGCTTTATTTTGCGAAGCGTTTATCTGAAAAATACAATACTAAGGTGTATCTGAAAAGAGAAGACTTAAATCATACCGGAGCGCATAAAGTTAACAATACTATCGGGCAAATATTAGTTGCAAAACGTTTAGGCAAAAAAAGAATTATTGCTGAAACCGGAGCTGGTCAACACGGTGTTGCAACGGCTACAGTTTGCGCTTTAATGGGAATGGAATGTATCGTTTATATGGGCGAGATCGACATTGCGCGTCAGGCACCAAACGTGGCCCGTATGAAAATGTTAGGCGCAGAAGTTCGTCCGGCACTTTCGGGTTCAAGAACTTTGAAAGATGCTACAAACGAGGCAATTCGTGACTGGATCAATAATCCAGTTGACACCCATTATATTATTGGATCTGCGATTGGACCGCATCCTTATCCGGATATGGTAACGCGTTTTCAAAGTGTAATTTCTGAAGAAATAAAATGGCAGCTAAAAGAAAAAGAAGGGCGTGAAAATCCCGATTATGTTGTAGCTTGCATCGGCGGAGGAAGTAACGCTGCCGGAACCTATTACCACTTTTTACATGAACCTGAGGTTGGAATTATAGCAGTCGAAGCAGCCGGAAAAGGTGTCGACAGCGGTCATAGCGCAGCAACCAGTAAATTAGGAAAAGTAGGTGTTATTCACGGTTGTAAAACCCTTTTAATGCAAACGCCAGACGGACAGATTACAGAACCGTATTCGATTTCTGCAGGTTTAGATTATCCTGGGGTTGGTCCAATGCACGCGCATTTGGCACAAACCGGACGCGGGGAATTTTTCTCTGTTACTGATGATGATGCGATGAATGCAGGCTTACAATTAACAAAATTAGAAGGAATAATTCCAGCGATCGAAAGTGCACATGCTTTTGCCGTTTTAGATCAAAAGAAATTTAAACCGACAGATGTTGTAGTTATAAGTCTTTCAGGGCGTGGCGATAAAGATTTAGACAATTATATTGAATATTTTAAGTTGTAAAATAAAACGAGAAAATCATAATTATGACAAAGTTATTCTCATACGGAACATTAAGATCGAAACAAATTCAGATGCAGCTTTTTAATAAAGTTTTAAATGGCACCAAAGATCAGCTTTTGGGCCACAAACTGAAAAGTCTTCAGATAGAAGAAGAATTTGGAATGGCAGATTATGTTGTGGCGGTACCAACAGAAGATGCTTCAGATCCTATTCATGGTGTTGCTTTTAATATTTCGGCTTCGGATTTAGCGAAAGTTGACATATTCGAATCTAATGCTTACAAAAGAGTTCAGGTCACGTTGAAGTCCGGAACAGCTGCCTGGGTTTATATAGAAAATAAATAAAATTCGATATGATTTTAGCAGCAGCACAAACAAAACCAACACGAGGAGATATTGACGCTAATTTATTAGATCACTATCGTCTTATCGATTTGGCTGTGCAAAACGGAGCGCAATTAATCGCATTTCCTGAATTATCAATTACAGGTTATGAAAGAGAACATGCTCAAAAACTGGCTTTCAAAAAAGACGATTCCCGATTGGATCATTTGCAAAAACTGGCTATTGAAAATAATATTATTATTGTTGCCGGTGCGCCAATTCAGGTAGAATCTCAAGTATTTATAGGAGAATTTGTTATTTCTCCGGACAATTCGGTTGCAGTTTATACAAAGCAGTTTTTGCACGAAGGCGAAGATGAGTTTTTTCAATCTTCTTTCGATTATAATCCGATGATTACAATTGAAAATCAAAAGATTTCATTTGCCATTTGTGCTGATATTGATAATCCGCTGCATCCTGAAAACGCTTGTAAGAGAGCAACTGATATTTACATTGCCAGTATTTTCTTTACACCAAACGGAATTCCAAATGCATATCGAGATTTGCAAAGCTATGCTGAGAAACATAAAATGAATGTTTTGATGTCTAATTTTAGTGGAGAATCCTGGGGTTATCCATCGGCAGGACAAAGCGCTTTTTGGAATAATAAAGGTGAATTGGCTGGACAAATGAATGACTCAGATTCAGGAATTTTATTAGCAGAGAATAATAATGATAATTGGACAACTCGAGTTGTGAAGATTTAGACATAATGCCACAGATTGCACAGATTAAAAAGATTTTATTTCACGCAGATTTGGCAGATTAGAGCAGATTTAAAAAAGATCTGCGCAAATCAGCTTAAATCTATTTAAAATCTGCGTGAAATAAATTTCCAGCTATCAGTGAGAATCTTTTATTCCGATAGCTATCGGAGTGGCTAAAAAATAAAACTTAATCAAAATACCTAACAGGTTTTGGAAACCTGTTAGGAGAAAAAAACATAAATGAAATGAACAGAATAACTCAAAAATTACAAGAAGATAAAAAGATACTTTCTATCTATTTTTCTGCCGGATATCCTAACTTAAATGACACCGTTCAGATTATTCAGGATTTAGAAAAAAATGGCGTTGACTTAATTGAAATTGGTTTGCCTTTTAGCGATCCCTTGGCTGATGGACCAACGATTCAGGCGAGTTCTACAACGGCGCTTCATAACGGAATGACCACTCAGATTCTTTTTGATCAGCTACAGCACATCCGCGAAAGCGTGAAAATTCCGTTGATTATTATGGGCTATTTTAACCCGATGTTGCAATATGGAGTTGAAGCTTTTTGTAAAAAATGTGCAGAAATTGGAATTGATGGTTTAATTATTCCGGATTTACCGGTTGATGTTTATGCGGATGAATACAAAGCGATTTTCGAAAAATACGGCTTAATCAATGTATTTTTGATTACGCCTCAAACTTCAGATGAACGTATTGGTTTTATCGATAGTGTTTCAAACGGATTTATTTATATGGTAAGTTCTGCAAGTGTAACAGGATCTCAATCTGGTTTTGGAAACGTTCAGGAAGATTATTTCGAAAGAATTTCAAACATGAATCTTAAAAACCCACAAATTATTGGGTTCGGAATTTCGAATAAAGAAACGTTTACTCAGGCAACGAAATATGCAAAAGGCGCTATTATTGGAAGTGCTTTTATTAAGCATTTGAGTGAGAATGGTTCTGGTAAAATTGAGGAGTTTGTTGGGGAGATTCGATAAAAATCCCTTTTCTTAAAACAATCCATGACATAGTTTGTCATTTCGACAGAGGAGAAATCTCCACGAGAAACTCGACAAAGATTGGATTCTCTTTACGGAGTTACTTACGAAGATTTCTCCTCCGTCGGAACGACAAGATTGTATAAAACACGTAGCTGAAATAATATTATAAATAATATTATTTCAGCTTTTTTGTTGATAAACACTAGCTTTAAAGCGTAATATTAGCCTAAAATCACTACAAGGTTTTCCGTTAATATTATGTTAAAATAAAATTAAACGACTGTTTAATTTAAACGCTTGTTTAATTTTGTACCCGATTTAGAAACAATACCATGTCACACATCGAATTAAACGATAAAAAAATTCAAATTCTTGAGGTTGCTGAGAAGTTATTCTCTGAAAAAGGATTCGAAGGGACTTCTATACGAGACATCTCAAAACATGCAAAAATAAATATTGCCATGGTTTCGTATTATTTTGGTTCTAAAGAAAGACTGCTTGAAGCGTTAATTATCTACAAAACTTCTGATTTAAAATTACAACTCGAAAATTTATTACAGGAAAATCTCGAACCTATCGAAAAAGTCAATAAATTAATCGAAATTTACATTAACAGAATAAGCTGTAACAAAGGGATTTTCAGAGTGTTGCATTTTGAAATCAACGCAAAAAAAAGAGAAAAAAGTTTTATTGCTTTTACAGAATTAAAAAAAGGAAATCTAAAATCTGTTGAGAGTATTATTGCTCAGGGTCAGGCTAAAGGAGTTTTCAGGAAAGATGTTATTATCCCGCTTATCACTCCAACCATTATTGGAACCTTTTTTCACTTTCATATGAATAAACCTTTCTTCGAAGATTTACTGAATTTAAAAACAGAGGAAATGTATAATGATTACATTAAAACCAGTCTTACAAAGCACATTCAACAAACTATAAAAGCGCTACTTGTTTATGAAAATTAATCCATTATTGCTCTTTGGTGTTTTCTTCATCGGAATCTCATCAATAGAAGCACAAGAAAAAACAAGTTTAACCTTAGACGAAGCCGTGAAGTTGGCTTGGGAAAAAAGTAACGAAGTTACGCTTGCCAGTACTAAGGTAAACACAAAAAAATACGAATTACAAGAGGTTAAAAACAATCAGTATCCTGATATTAAAGTTTCCGGTCAATACCAACGCCTTACAAAAGCGTCGATAGATATGCCAAATCAGGGCGAAAGTGCCTCTTTGGCCTCTCCTGACAGAGCAATGATTGGAATGGCAAATTTAAGCTTGCCTCTTTTTGCAGGATTTAAAATTCAAAATAGCATTAACGCATATGATAATTTATATGAAGCTGAAAATGCAAATGCTGCTAAAACAAAAGAAGATGTTGCGTTAAGAGTGATTACTTACTATACAGCGCTATACAAAGCTCAAAAAACCCTGGATGTTTTAAATGAAAATCAAAAAAGCGCTAAACAGCGTGTTACTGATTTTACAGAATTAGAGAAAAACGGAATCATCCCGAGAAATGATTTATTAAAGTCTCAATTATTAGTTTCAAAAACACAATTATCTATTGATGAAGCTACTAATAACCTTAATAACATCAACTTTTATCTTACTACTTTACTTAAGTTAGATCCTGCTACAAAACTTCAGGTTAATGAAGCTGATTTCTTTAATTTAAAAACGAGTAATGCACCAACATCTGACGTTTTAGCACTTGAAAACAGAAAAGATTTAGAAGCTATTCGTTTTCAGCAAAAAGCTTCGGAAGCCAATATTAAAGTAGCAAGAGCAGCGTACTATCCTACATTAGCATTACTTGGTGGTTACACTGCCTTAGATCTAAAAGATATTATTACAGTAAAATATGCAATGAACTTTGGTTTGGGTTTAACGTACGACATCTCTGGAATTTACAAAAACAGTGCTCATGTAAGAGAAGCTGAAAGCAGAGCTATGGAAGTTAAAAACACAGAAGCTGTAATGACAGACCGTATTAAAGTTGAAGTTCAAAAATCTATTGAAGATTATGACCTGGCTATTAATCAAAGTGTAGTTTATGACGAAGCGCTTCAACAGGCATCTGAAAATTACAGACTTGTAAAAGATAAGTTCGACAATGGTTTAGCGGATACCAATGATTTGGTTGAAGCCGATGTTGAACAATTAAGCGCTAAGATCAATACAGCTGTATCTAAAGCAACAATTATTCAAAAATATTACGAATTACTTTCAGTATCAGGACAATTATCACAATCATTCAATCTTTCTAAAATATAATCGATAGCTCTCATGGAAAAGAAAAAAACAAATACTAAATTCATCATTATACTAACCGTGTTGGTTTTAGTGGGCGGAACTTACGGAATAACAAAATACATGCACTCCTTAGCCCACGAAGAAACTGATGATGCTCAGATCGAGAAAAAAATGAATCCAATTATTCCTAGAGTATCTGGATATATTAGTAAAGTGTATGTAAAAGATAATGACTTTGTAAAAAAAGGAGATACTTTATTTACTATTGATAAAAGAGATTACCAATTAAAAATCGATGAAGCAAATGCTGCATTATTAGGTGCTGAAGGTCAATACGAAGCTGCAAAAGCAGATATTGGAAGTGCTAATGCAAATATTTCAGTTTCTGATGCTCAAATGAGATCGGCAACGGGTTCTATCGAAAGTGCTAAAATTAGATTGAGACAAATTACTAACGATTATAACCGTTACAATAATTTATACAAAACGCACACGATTACAAAACAACAATATGAGCAAGCGTTATCTGCAAAAGATGAAGCTGAAAATCAGGTTCGAGTTTTAGAGCAACAACAAAGAGCAAGTTCTTACCAAAAATCAGTAATTCAGTCAAAGTCTAAAGTTTCTGATAAACAAACTGAAGTTGCCGCTGCAAATATAAAAAGAGCTAAAACAATGTTGGATGTTGCTCATTTGAACCTAACGTATACTGTTGTAACTGCAGCAATTGACGGTCAGGTTTCTAAAGTAGATATTCAGCCAGGACAATTGGTTCAACCGGGACAATCTTTATTTTATATCATCAATAATAATGAAGCATGGGTTGTAGCAAACTTTAAAGAAACACAATTAAACAAAATGGTTGTGGGACAAAAAGTAAGCTTAAAAGTAGATGCTTATCCTAACTACGAATTCAAAGGTACCTTAACTTCATTTTCTCCTGCTACAGGATCACGTTTTTCATTATTACCTCCTGATAACGCAACAGGTAACTTCGTAAAAACAATTCAGAGATTACCGGTAAAAATTAATTTGGATGCATCAAACGATCCTGAAAAAGTAAAATTACTAAGACCGGGAATGAATGTTGACGTAGATGTACATTTAAAATAAAATAATGACAGCAGTACAAGGAGACGACGATTTAGTAGAATACGGTTACAGACGTGTCATTATTACGATTACTGCAGTACTTTGTGCACTGCTGGAAATTGTAGATACCACGATTGTAAACGTAGCACTAACAGACATGCGAGGTAGCCTTGGTGCTACTTTGACTGATGTGGCTTGGGTAATTACAGCATACGCAATTGCGAATGTTATTGTAATTCCGATGACGAGTTGGCTTTCGCAGCAATTTGGAAGACGTAACTATTTTGTGGCTTCTATCATAATATTTACAGTCTGCTCCTTTTTGTGCGGTAATGCCAGTAATATTTGGGAACTTGTAGCTTTTAGGTTTGTACAAGGTATGGGTGGTGGTGCCTTACTAGTAACAGCCCAAACCATTATAACCGAAAGTTACCCCGTAGCAAAACGTGGTATGGCGCAAGCTATTTACGGTATGGGTGTAATTGTTGGTCCAACTTTAGGTCCGCCTTTGGGAGGATATTTAGTAGATAATTACTCCTGGCCTTATATATTTTATATCAATATTCCGTTGGGTATTATTGCTACTATTCTGGCAATTACTTTCGTAAGAAGTCCAAAATACGGAGAGAAATTAAAAGCAAATCAGGTTGACTGGTGGGGAATTATATTATTAGCCGCTTTTATTGGTTCATTACAATTCGTTCTGGAACACGGACAACAAGATGATTGGTTTAATGATTCGCTAATTGTAACTTTAAGTGTGGTTACAGTTCTTGGATTGGTATTGTTTATCTGGAGAGAGCTTACTTATAAACATCCAATTGTAAATTTAAGTGTTTTAAAAGATGGAAATTTAAGAATTGGAACCGTAATGTGTTTTATTCTTGGTTTCGGTTTATACGGATCTACTTTGATCATCCCGATTTATACGCAATCTATTTTAGGATGGACCGCAACTGATGCCGGATTATTATTGATTCCGGGTTCGATTACAACAGCGATCATGATGCCATTTGTTGGTAATATGATTCAAAAAGGTGTTCCGCAAGGATATATGGTGGGAGTAGGATTTTTAATTTTCTTCTTTTTTACCTTTATGATGCGCAACCGTCTTACACCTGATACAGGAGTTGAACATATGTACTGGCCTTTGATTTTAAGAGGAGTTGGTTTAGGATTACTTTTTGTACCTATTACAACACTTTCCCTTTCTACATTAAAAGGAAAACATATTGGTGAAGGAGCTGCTTTTACCGGAATGATGAGACAATTAGGAGGTTCATTTGGTATTGCAATCATTACTACTTTTATCACTCGTTTAAGCCAGGAACACAGAGTTAATTTATTAACGAATTTAGATCCTGCCAATTACCAGGTTCAACAACGTATAATAGGAATGCAGAGAGCTTTTGAAGCAAAAGGTTATAGTGCGGATGTTGCTCTTAAAAAAGCCTATCAGGCAATAGATTACGCCGTTTTAAAACAAAGCACAGTGATGTCATACATGGATATATTCATGTATTTGGGAATCATGTTCTTATTCTGTATACCAATTATTCTTTTCATTAAAAAAGGAAAAAACAAAATTAATCCTGCTGATGCAATGCATTAATAATAATTGATTTATAATACGAAAAAGCCGGGCTATTTATTTAGTCCGGCTTTTTTTATTTAATAATAACAATGGCATAATCCAAAGGGATTAAAATCCCTCCCTACAATATAGCTCGAGTCTCCGACTCTCTACTAAAAATCTTAGAACCTCAGCATCTTAGAATCTTAGAACCTTCCTCAAAAAAACCTACCTCGTAAACACCAAATGATTTCCTTCAGAAAGATTCGCATCAAAATGGTATCCTTCGTAATTGAATCCTTTTAGGTCATCAATGGTTTCGGCATTCGTATCGATAATATAACGTACCATCATTCCTCTTGCCTTTTTAGCAAAGAAACTGATGATTTTTAATTTTCCGTCTTTGTAATCTTTAAAATCCGGAGTAATTACAGGAACTTTTAAAGCCTTAACATCAACTGCAGAGAAATATTCGTTACTCGCTAAATTCACAAACAATTCTCCTTTTTCTAATTCTTTGTTTAATGCTTTTGTAACGGTTGGTTTCCAGAATTCATGCAGATTTTTATATTCACCAATTGGTAATTTTGTTCCCATTTCTAAACGGTACGCCTGCATTAAATCTAATGGTTTTAAAATGCCATAAAGACCGGATAAAATTCTAAGCTTATTTTGTAAAACCTCTACTTTCTCTAACGGAATTGTATAAGCATCCAATCCCGTATATACATCTCCATCAAAAGTATAAATGGCCGGACGTGCGTTTTCAGGTGTAAAAGGAGTTTTCCAATCCTGATTTCTTTTCCAGTTTAAATCTGATAATTTATCTGAGATTGACATTAAGTCTGCTAATTCAGCTGGCTTTTTTTCTTTTAAAACTTTATGAACCTGACGCGCTTCTTTTAAAAAAGCAGGTTCAGTATATTGAGGAGTTGGTAATTCTTTCTCGAAATTTAATGACTTCGCCGGTGATATAACAATTTTCATGTGTGCGTTTTTATAGAATTCAAAAATACAAATTGAAATTTTAAAAATATGTTATTACAATTGATTTGTTTGATAGGTCTATAAATCAACTCGACGGATGTTTTTTTTTCGCCACGAATTCACGAATTTCTTTTTTTATTGATTATGATTCGTGAAATTCAGCGTGAAGTCTTTTGTTTTAATAAAATTTGATACCTGAAACTATGAATTTGTTCAAAAAAGTAAACGATAGATTGTAATAGGCATTTTCTATGTTGTAAATTTGCGGCTATAAAATTCCAAATAACATTTCAATATAAAATTGAAGGTTGCATTCTAAATATTAGCCACGAATTCACGAATTAACTTTTTAATCATTAATTTAAAAAAATTCGTGAATTCGTGGCGAAAAAAAATTAGAGTATGACAAAAATATTATATCAACTGGAAAGTTATCAGATAATGGGAATTTTATTTGATGTTCATAGAAATTTAGGTGGAGGTTTTTCTGAAATCGTTTATAAAGATGCTTTAGAATATGAATTTAGAAAAGCAAATATTCCATTTGAAAGAGAAAAAGAATATTTAGTAAATTATAAAGACACAATATTGAATCATAGATTCTATGCTGATTTTGTTTTGTTTGATAAAATTATACTTGAAATAAAATCAAGTGATTTTTTACATCCCAAACATATTTCGCAATGTCTAAATTATCTAAAGGTTTCAAAAACCCATTTGGCAATTTTAGCAAACTTTAATTCTGTCTCACTTGAACACAAACGTATTATTTTATAAAAAAATTAGTGAATTCGTGGCTATACAAACAAACTATAAAACAGCTTTACAAAATAAAATCTTCGATATAATTTCGAAAGCATCCCAGGAACTTAATATCGACAGTTATGTTATTGGCGGCTTTGTTAGGGATTTGCTTTTAAATCGGGGTTCAAAAAAAGACATTGATGTGGTTGCTGTTGGCAGTGGTATCGAATTGGCTTTGAAGGTTTCTGAATTACTTCCAAAAAAACCAAAAGTACAGGTTTTTAAAACTTACGGAACCGCAATGCTGCGTTTTGAAGATACTGATATCGAATTTGTTGGTGCCCGAAAAGAATCTTACAATTTTGACAGCCGAAATCCTATTGTAGAAAACGGAACGCTTGAAGACGATCAAAACCGTCGTGATTTTACCATAAATGCATTGGCTTTATCGCTAAACGAAAAAACCTTTGGAGATCTTTCTGATCCTTTTAATGGTTTGGCTGATTTAGAAAACAAAACGATAAAAACGCCTTTAAACCCTGATATCACTTATTCTGATGATCCGTTGAGAATGTTGCGTGCGATTCGTTTTGCAACGCAATTGAATTTCGAAATCGAAGAAAACTCATTGAATGCGATTACCAAAAATGCAGATCGCATTAAAATTATCTCCGGTGAAAGAATTGTAGACGAATTAAACAAAATTCTATCTACTCCAAAACCTTCAACAGGATTTTTACTTTTATACAAAACCGGACTTTTAGATATTATTTTACCTGAGTTAACTGCTTTAAATCAAGTAGAGGAAATTGAAGGTCATACGCATAAAAACAACTTTTATCACACACTTGAAGTTGTCGATAATATTTGCCCTAATACCGATGATGTTTGGTTACGTTGGTCGGCTTTGTTGCATGATATTGGAAAAGCGCCAACAAAGCGTTTTAATAAAAAACAAGGATGGACTTTCCATGGTCATGAATTTTTAGGCGGAAAAATGGCGAAGAAAATATTCGAACGTCTTCATATGCCATTAAACCATAAAATGAAATTTGTGCAGAAAATGGTTATTATGAGTTCTCGTCCAATTGTTTTGGCGCAGGATATTGTTACCGACAGCGCAGTCCGCCGTTTGGTTTTTGATGCCGGTGAAGATGTTGAGGATTTAATGACATTGTGCGAAGCGGATATTACAACCAAGAATCCGTCGAAGTTTAAGAAATACCACAAAAACTTTGAAATAGTTCGCAAGAAAATTGTCGAAGTAGAAGAACGCGATCATGTTCGTAATTTTCAACCGCCCATTTCTGGTGAAGAAATTATGGAAATATTCGATTTAAAACCTTCGCGCGAAATTGGAGTTTTGAAAGAAGCAGTGAAAGAAGCTATTTTGGAAGGTGATATCCCGAATGAATATCAGGCTGCATATGATTTTATAATTAAAAGAGCTGTAAAATTAAATTTAACGCCTAAGAAATAATGGATGCTTTAGGTGCTGTCTTTCTTGTTTTACTTTTATTGGTATTCATAATATCAAATATTATGTTTTCAAAAAAACTAAAAGACACAAACAGTAACCATTTTAAACTTAAAATTATATTTTTCTTTAGCTGCATAATTGCAATTGCAATAGTTTTTATTGCATTCTTTATTTTTGAATCCTCTATTCTTATAGATGTTTTAAAATTAGAAATCAATGATACGTATGCCGAGAGAATTGGGAAGCTTTCGATAATACTTCCATTAAATATTATTGCAAATTATTTTATGGCAAAATTTTACTTAAAGAAAAAACGAACAGACGAAATAGAATTAATTGGAAAAGAATGAAAAAAGAGAATAAATCAGTAATCATTTGGTTACTATCAGGATGTGTTTTATTGTTTTTAATGGTTGTTGTTGGCGGAATCACGCGATTAACAAATTCAGGTTTATCCATGACCGACTGGCATTTGGTAACTGATACCTTCCCGCCCCTTACGGATGCAAAATGGAATGAAGCTTTCGAGCAATACAAGAAATTTCCTGAGTATCAAAAAATCAATATTCACAACGATTTTCAATTATCCGATTATAAATTTATTTACTTCTGGGAATGGTTTCACCGTTTTATTGGTCGAATCATCGGGCTAGTTTTCTTTGTTCCTTTTGTTTATTTTTTAATGAAAAAGAAACTGGATCGTTCAACTATCAAAAAATGTATTGTTCTTTTGGCAATGGGAGGTTTTCAAGGTTTCCTTGGATGGTTTATGGTTCGCAGCGGATTAATCGACAATCCTGATGTAAGCCACTTTAGACTTTCTTTACACCTTACTTTTGCTTTCATCACTTTCGCTTACACTTTATGGGTAGCATTAGATTTAATTTATCCTGAAAGAACGATTACTAAAGTAATTCCGCTTCGCAATATTGCACGATTTGCTTTGGTGGCTTTATTAATTCAAATTATTTATGGCGGTTTTGTCGCAGGATTAAATGCAGGATTAATACACAATCACTGGCCATTAATGAGTGATGGAGAATTTATACATGATTCTGTTTTTATTGAACAACCAACTTTGGTCAAAAATTTAATCGAAGGTAAAAGCGGTGTACAGTTTGTACACAGGACTTTTGCTTATGTTGTAGTGGCACTTATTTTGTTTTTATACTATAAAAGCACTCAATTTTCGCTTTCAAGAACGCAGGTAAATAGCATTAAAACTTTAGTAGCTTTTGTATTTATTCAATTTGCATTGGGTGTATTTACGCTATTATATAGTGTTCCATTGGCTTTAGGATTAATTCACCAAATTATGGCATTTTTCCTTTTGAGTGCAATGACTTTTACCTTGCATAGATTGAGCAAATAGAAAAACATAAAAAACAAAAAAGATCCTTCGTTTTAAGGATCTTTTTTGTTTTTAATCTATTTTGAACTAAACCGCATTGAATCTAAACCGGATTAAAATCCTGCCCTACAAAATTGATCGAGCCGATGGCTCTTTAATTTAGGGTTGAATTCTGCATGGAATAAATTTATCCCAGCCATGCTTTAAAATCCTGTACTTTTTCGCGGCTTACAATCACTTCATCTTCTTTATAAGAAGGTAAAATTACTTTGAGACGTGAATTCGTATACACCTGAATTTCTTTTATTGCTGTAAGCGGAACAATAAATTTTCTGCTTACGCGAAAAAAATCCTTCATGTTTAATTCCTGTTCCAAAATTTCTAAAGTAGAATCGATCAGATAGTTTCTATTTTCGAAAGTATGAATATAAGTTCCTTTGTTTTCACTAAAGAAACATTCGATTTCATCGGTCGTAATTACTTTTAAATGTTGGCCTATCTTTACGGTGAATCGTTTTTTGTAACTCTTCTCGAAAGGATTGGACAACATTTGGCGAATTTGCTCAAAATCAAGTTGAAGATTTTGATTTCCTGAATCTGCTTTTGGAATTCGGTTTTTGAATTTTATTACCGCAACTTCCAAATCATCTTCATCAATAGGTTTCAAAAGATAATCGATACTATTTAATTTGAAGGCCTTTAAAGCATATTCATCATAAGCCGTAGTAAAAATAATCGCGCTTTGAATGTTTACTTTTTCGAAGATTTCAAACGACAAACCATCTGATAACTGAATATCAAGAAAGATTAAATCAGGATGTTGATTATTGGTAAACCAATGAACTGATTCTTCTACAGAATGCAGCATGGTTTCTACTGCAATATCTAACTTTTCGAGCTTACGCTGCAATAATCTTGCTGCAGGCTTTTCGTCTTCTATAATTAATGTGGTCATTTAGTACAATGCAAAAATTGAAAAATTCAGTTTAAAATTACTCCCATTTATTTTTATTCTGAGCATCTTTATCAATATATTTTTGAATTTTCTTTTGCTCCCAGTCTTTACTAAAAAAAACGTCCGGTCCAAATACCGTAAAGGCATGAATTAAAATAGCAATGCCCCAAAATACAGCAGTTGAATACGTATGCCATTCAAATAAACCACTTTCATTAAACGCTTTCCCAAAAAAATCTCTGTTTAGACTCGAGAAAATAATGATCAAATTAACGATTATATACACTTTTAAATGCGAATAGAATCCTTTAATTTTTTTAACTTTTTTGTATGCTGCCTTATAATTTTCGTCCCCGCTGTGTTTTCCATAATGCTTTTGGTATTCTTCACCTAATTCATCATAAAATTGTCTTCTAAAACTTCCCATTTTATTATAAGTTTAAAATTATTGCCATTTGTTTTTATTCTCTTTATCCTTGTCCATAAACTCTTTGATTTTTCTTTCTTCCCATCCTTTTCCAAGAACCGGAAATACTTCAAAAACTTTTAATCCATGAAAAACAACTCCAAATCCCCACCACATCAAAGGCCAGTAAAACCATAAATGATTGGGTGATGTATACAAGTTAATAAAAATCAAAACCGCGTTTACTAGTAAAAAAGAAGTCAGGTTTCCGTAAAATGCTTTAATGCTTTCTACTTTCTTTCTAGCTGCGAAATATTTATCCTCTTCATTATAATTTACTTCCATGATTACTCCCATTTTTGTTTTTTTGTTTTTTTCTCTAAGATACTTTTCACTTTACGCTCTTCCCATTCTTCCCCAAAAATTTTAAAAGAAGCGAATACATCAATGGCAGAAACTAAGAAGAAAACCGTCCAGATTCCCATTACAAAAAGATTGATATGTTTTAAAGGGAAAAAATTAAACGGAACTCCGAAATATTCCTTCAAAATAAAAAAGATCACTCCTATAACGTAGACAAACATGTGCGAATAAAAAGCTTTCAATTTAACTACTTTTTTATTTGCCATTTTTTGAAGTTCGAATTCTTCCTGATCATTGTTAAAATGATTTTCCATGATTATTTCCAGGTTGGTTTATTTTCTTTCTCTAAAATTTCCTGAATCTTTCTTTCTTCCCATTCTTTATTGAAAAACGGTGAAAATTCGAAAGCTTTCAATCCGTGCGCAATCAATCCTATTCCCCATCCCATCACGCACCAAATAAACCATAAATATCCTGGCGATGTCATAAGATTTACCACTATTACAATTGGGTTACAGAGAAGATAAACCGTCAAATGCTGGTAAAACTTTTTAATTTCTGCTACTTTTTTTTGAGCTTCATAATAACGATCAGCTTCGGCATAATTTGTTTCCATAATTATTTCCAGGTTTGTTTGTTATTTTCTTTCTCTAAGATCTGCCTGATTTTTCGTTCTTCCCAATCTGAGCTGTAACCAAAAACTTTAAAAGCATGCATTACGACTCCAAATCCCCAGCCTAACGCCGAAAACCAAAACCACTGAAATCCAGGAGAATACCTCAAATTTATAAAAATCAAGAATGGAATAACACAAACATATGAAATAACATTCCCGTAAAAACCTTTCAATTCCTCTACTCTTTTTTTAGCTCTGAAATAAGCCTTATTTTCATCATTATATTCTGCACTTGTTTCCATAACTGTAATTTGTTTGGTCAAAATTGGAATTTTGACTGTAAAATTTTTCTCGTTTTGTTCAATCAATACTTTTCTGTTGGTTACAATTCCGTATCGATTTACGATATTCTGCAACCCAACTCCTTGCCTGTCCTGCAAAACTTCTTTCTTTTGAAAATCATTCTGAATGGCTAAATATTCTCCATCAACAAAAATTCTGATATGCAGTGGTTTTTGCTCACTCACTACATTGTGTTTTACTGTATTTTCCAGCAAAAGCTGCAACGATAGCGGAACTACTTTTGCATCCGGATTGATATTTGTTGCAGGCAATTCGTAAAACAAACTATTTTCGAAACGCATTTTGAGCAAATTCATATACGTTTTTGCGAATGACAATTCATCTTCAACAGATACCAGTTCTTTGTCTTTTTGCTCTAAAACATAACGGTAAATTTTAGATAATGAAGTAGTAAAACGTTGCGCATTATCCGGATTTTCTTCGATTAAAGAACTTAAAACATTCAAACTATTAAAAAGAAAGTGCGGGTCGATCTGATTTTTTAAACTTTCAAATTTAGCATTTGCCGTTCCTGCGATAATTTTTTGTTGCGTTATCTCGAATTTTGATGCCTGTTTCCATTTTACCATAAAGCTTCTCGCCTGCATGAAAATAGAAACTCCAAGAGATAAAACGATATAAAAAAAGTGGTTCCAAATCATTCTGTCGCTAAAAAACTTCTCTACAGGAAGATTTTGAACTAATACATAAATGATATAATTAATTCCTAAAACGGCTGGAACAGTGTATAAAACCGTAACCAAAATTCCGTAATACACTCTTAAATTAGTCTGTTCCAGCCAATCCCATCTTCTATCCAGGAGAACACTTAAAAAACCATTTCCAAAACCCAATCCAAAAGAATAAAGAGAGCTTAAAAGAAATGTTAGCAATACGTTTTGAATGGTGAGATCAGCGCCTAAAAAAGCAGAGAATATTACTGTAAAGACCATAGAAATCTTGAAACAAATGATTGTTCCACTTTTTAAATCAGCAAATGAACTTCTATAGTCTTTCATTATAATATCAACTTAAATTTATTTTATTTTTTGCAATTTTTTTGAGCTTCTAAAGCTCTTTCTAATCCCCATTTTGGCGAAAAAGAAGTTTCTGGTTTAAATGTAGCAAAAAGTTCAACAGCTTTATCAACTTGTACACAAAGTGGTTTTGTGTCAACTCCTGTCCATTTTGCGCCGCCTAACTGATAATCAGCTTCTCCAAAAACAATTCTGGGATTGTTAGGATCGATTGCTTTTCCTTTTGCGTAAGCTTCCATTACCTTGGCTGAATATTTCATTCCGTTTGTCATTGGGTCTGCTACTACCCAGGCCGTATAAATCAAAGCCTGCAGGGCATATAATTCGGCATTGTTTTGATCTTTTATCAATTCAACATCCAATGCATCTTGAGCTTTTGTCAATAACAAATCGATTTTTGTTTTATCTTTTTCAGAAAATGCAGTTGTAGTGTTGATTAGAGCGACATAATAATTAGGCAGATAACTTGTTTTTTCTGCTGCAGCGATTCTTTCAAACAAAGCCGAAGCTTCTGTATTTTTTCCCTCTTTCCAAAGTCCGAACGCTTTTCCCATTCCTTGTTCAAATTGTGTTTGGGCAGAACTTATTAAGACTGCGAATAATGCGACTAAAGTGATGATTTTTTTCATTTTACAGGTAATTAAAATGGTTGTTTTTAAATTGTTTTGTTAGTTACTATTTTATAAGATAATTTCAATTTTTGAATCTTTAGCAATGACAAATTTAGCATCTTTATAGGCCGGAGGTCCCATAAATCCTTTTGCATTGTTTGAAGCGGCATAATCTTCAGAAGGAATTCCCATCATATTTTTATCCAGTTTTCCGTTATTGTTTTCATCGTGATACGTAGAAATTGCATATTCTCCAGCCGGAAGATTGTCGAATATTACAACTGCATTATTGTCTTTAATTTTAGAAGCAACGCTTTTATAAGTTGTTTTAAGAAATGTACCATCTGAGTTGTACAAACCTACTTTAACAGTTCCTTCATTATTCTTTAAACCCGAAACAGCAACAGTTAGTTTTACATTTTGAGCAGACATTAAACTGCAGATAAATAAGGTAATTATTGTAATAATTTTGATCATGGCTTTTTTTTTAAAAGTTACTAAGATGCTAAGGTTCTGAGATTCTAAGTTTTGTTGATGATTAAAACTCTTCTTTTTAATTTGTTAAGGTTTTAAGGAGATAAGCTTCTTTTTTTCTCAGTGTCTAGAGGCTTAGCAACTTAGTCGCTTATTATTTTATACTTCAAAAATACTTTGGTTTTTGTTCTCTTAAAATTAAATAATACTGAGTTGTTGATTTTGATGACTGAATTGTTTTTTTTCTAGGAACAAAGTTTCAAAGGGACAAAGGGACAAAGGTTTTATTCTTTAGGTTAAGTATTTGTACAATTTAGATTTTTTAAAATCCAATCTTAGGAAAACCTTTGTCCCTTTGAAACTTTGCCACTTTGAACCTTATTAAAGATTCTTCAACTGATTCTCATTTTTATTATCACTAATCGTCCAGAAGAAACCTACGAAAAAGAATCTGTCTGCGGTGGGCACAACTGGCTGTCTGTTATATACTCCGTTTGGATCCGGTAATTTTGCGTAATCGTAACCAAAAACATTTTGAGTTCCTAATACATTCGAAACTGAGAAATACAGAATTTTTTGTGTCGTTAATAAATACGCCCAGTTAAAACTCAAACTATTATAGGACTTTGTTTTTCCGTTCATGAATTGTGTTTGGTTCGGATCATTGTAAGGTCGGCCTGAACTATAACTGTTGGTGAAACCTATTTGCGATTTCCAATCGGTGATAAAATATTTGGTTACGATAGATAAACTGTGATTCGCAACAAAATTAGGAGTTGCCATAGTTGGAAAATTCTTGTATTGTCTTTCTGAATCGATATAAGAATATGAAATCCAATATTCTAAGTTTTTTAATAAATTACTGTCTCTCCAAAACAAATCCAATCCTTTTGCATAACCTGAACCGTTATTATTGAAAACCGAATTGTACTGAATATCTCTCGTATTGTACTGAACCAAATTGCTGTAATCTTTATAATACGCTTCGGCTCTAAAGGTTTGTCCTGGTTTTGTAAACTGATAATTTAAAATATAATGTCTCGCTTTTTCACTTTCGAACTGATGGTATTTTGAGTATTTAATATAATCAACAACAGGAGTTTGGCTAAAATCTCCGTAAGCAAACGAAAACTGACTGTTTTTAGAAACTTTATAAGCGATTGAAGCTCTTGGTGCAATATTCGTTTCGTCAAGTAAACTATTATTCGAAAGTCTCAAACCTACTTTCATTGCCAGGTTTTTCGAGAATAAAATATCTCCTTCGGTATAAAATGCAGCGATGTTTGAATCGTAACCATTTGCTGTTTTTATCGAAATATTATCATCAAAGTTTTCATTGAATCTGGTCACAAAATAATCGGCTCCAAAAGACAATTTAAAATAGTTTGAGATGTTTTTTCTCAATTTCAATTTCAGTTGTGCTGCATTTTCGTTGCTGTCAACATCATTACTATCGAATTTGATTTTGTTTTTGCTGTAACCGTAACTAATTCCTGAAGTAAGCTGCCAGCCGGTTCCAAAATCTCCTTTATAAGAGGCATTCAAATAAAAATTATTATTGTTTAAATCGGTTCTGATGGGATCAGCGAAATTTACATTCTTCTGGTTTAAATCGAATTTTTCAGCATCAAAAGCAGCGTATAATTTAAAAATACCTCTTTCAAAATGATATCGATATACTGCCTCACCTCCTAAAGATTGATACGGATTATTCCAGTCTACATTTTGAGGAATTACAGCCTGATAAGGAGCAAGATTGATATAATTGGTATTGATGCTAAAAGAGCTTTTTTTCCATTTTTGCGTATTTCCAACTCCTAAACCTACAGTCATCAAGGCAATATCTGTTTTATTCTGGTCCGGCTCGTCTTGCGTATTCAATAACAAAACACTGGACAAAGCTTCACCATATTCAGCAGAATAACCTCCGGTAGAAAAAGCAATTCCGCTAAACAAAAATGGCGAAAATCTGCTGCGGGTTGGCAAATTATTCGTTGTCGCGCCATAAGGCTGCGCTACACGAAGTCCGTCTACAAAAGTCTGGGTTTCGCTGGCTTCACCTCCACGCACAAACAAACGTCCGTCTTCGCCAACAGTTTGTGTTCCCGGTAAGGTTTGCAAAGCAGCAATAATATTTCCGGCAGATCCCGCAGTGGTTACAATGTCTAATGGTTTTAAAACTGAAACTCTGGCTTTATCTCCTGATTCTAATGTTCCGGCGGTAATTACAACAGCATCCAGAGCATTTACATTCTCTCTTAATTTTACGATTTGGTCTTTATAGTTGGCAACATCAATTTCTTTTTTGAAAGTATCATAAAGTAAAAAACTGATCACTAATGTTTTATTTCCAGTTTCTGTTGTTTCAAACGAAAAATCTCCCGTTTCAGAACTTGTCGCTCCGTCGTATGTTCCATCTATATAAATATTAGCGCCCGGAACAGGTTTGCCTTTTTGATCTAATACTTTACCGGAAATGGTATTTTGGGCAAAAATGAAAGTCGTAAAAAATAAAAAGGTAATTGTAAAAAGTAATTTGGTTGTCATGGTTTTTGATTTTGATAGAGCAAATATATTTTAACATTTTTTGTTAAAAAATATAAAATAACCCAATTGTAGAATTTCAGGGATGAGTTGTAAATTAGTTTTATTTGTATCTTAGCTTTTAGTTCAAAGTATTTAATAAAACATCTAATGAACATAGCAATTGCACAGATAAAACCTTTAAAAGGAGATATTTCAGCCAATATTGAAAAGCATATAAAATTTATTGAACTTGCAGTTTCATTAAATGCGAATGCTGTCTTTTTCCCTGAACTTTCGTTAACAGCTTATGAACCAGAGTTGGCTAAAGCTCTTGCAACTCATAAAGATGACAAGCGATTTAATGTCTTTCAGGAAATTAGTGATCTTAAAAACATTACTATTGGAGTTGGATTTCCGCTAAAAACTGAAAGTGGAATAGAAATTAGTATGATTATTTTTCAGCCCAATAAAGAAAGTATTTCTTATTCTAAACAGCTACTTCACGAAGACGAATTGCCGTATTTTGAAAATGGAAAAGGCCAAGAAATAATCGAAATTGATAATCAAAAAATTATTCCGGCTATTTGTTTCGAAAGCCTGCAAACGGAACATGCACAAAAAGCAAGTGCACTTGGAGGTGCAATTTATCTCGCCAGTGTTGCAAAATCTCAAAACGGAATAGAAAAAGCGTTTGCGCATTATCCTAACATTGCTAAAAAATACATTATGCCGGTTCTAATGGCTAATTGTATTGGGGAATGCGATAATTTTGTAAGTGCTGGCCGCAGTGCTGTCTGGACAAAAGAAGGAAAATTAGCCGACCAGCTTGACAACAAAAACGAAGGTATAGTCGTTTTTAATACCGAGACTGAAAAAGTTGTAAAACAGTTTATCTAGAAATTGATTTTATATCTTTGATAATCACTAAAACCGAAAATTTAATTTTTAGAAATAACAAATAATCCATCGCAGTTATGTCAGAAAGCAAAAGAGTTTCGAATTTATATCAGTCCATTTATAATGGAAATCCGTGGCTGGAGGTTACTTTGGCACATACTTTAGAAAATGTAACAGCTGAACAGGCTTACAGAAAAATAAATCCAAATTTAAACACGATTTGGGAAATTGTCAATCATTTAATTCAATGGAGAAGGAATATTTTAAGACGTATGCAGGGAGAAACCGTTACTACTCCTGACCATAATTATTTTGTACCAATTCTGGATTCATCTGAAGCTTCATGGGAACAATCGCTGCAAAGCTTGGGGAAATCACAAGAACTATGGGATGCCTTTTTTGAAGATTTTGACGATCAGGATTTCGAAAAAATTTACGTGAATAATGGTCATACGTATTACGAGCATATTCATGGCATTATTCAGCACGATGTTTATCATTTAGGACAGATTGTTATTTTGAAGAAGTTGCTTTAATTATATAGTAATAATATAAAAATTGATCCTTTCAAGGATTAAAATCCGTTGCTACAATATAAACCATTCCTCCGGAATTTTTTTGAGGAGTTCCGTAGGAACAAAATATAGTGTAGGGATGGATTTTAATCCATCATTCGCAATAGTAACCCAATCTTGTCATTCCGAGGAACGAGGAATCTCCGTAAGAAACTCCGCAAAGAAAGTGCAGATCTGTGTCGATTCTGCAACGAGGATTCCTCGTTCCTCGGAATGACAGAATTGGGTTCTGATCGCGAACGACAAGCTTATAAATAAGCAAACTAAATTTTAAATTCTTATGAATACCGAAAAAGAAAAAATGATTGCGGGAGAATATTATGTTACAGGAGACCCTGTTTTAGTAAAGGACCGACGAAAAGCTAAAAATTTATTACACCGATTAAACGTAACCGAATATCGCTTAACCAAAAAAGCAAAAGAAATTTTAGCTGAATTAATTCCTAATACGGGCAAGAGTTTTTATATCGAGCCTCCTTTTCATTGCGATTACGGTTATAATATTTTTTGTGGCGACAACGTTTATTTTAATGTCAATTGTGTTGTTCTGGATTGCGCACCCGTAAATATTGGATCGAATGTGTTTTTCGCTCCAAATGTTCAAATCTATACTGCCACGCATCCGCTTGACGCCGAATTAAGAAGATCACTCGAAAATGCATTGCCTATTTCTATTGGAGACGATTGCTGGATTGGCGGAAACTCTGTTATTTGTCCAGGTGTAACTATTGGCAAAGGCTGTGTTATTGGTGCAGGATCTGTGGTTACAAAAGACATTCCGGACAACTCATTAGCTGTTGGAAATCCGGCCAAAGTTATTAGAAAATTAAATCAAGAACCTGAATCTAAATAAATGCTTACCTTAAATAAAGTCCATCATATTGCCATCTTATGTTCTGATTATCAAAAATCGAAAACTTTTTATACCGAAGTTTTAGGATTAACGATTATTAGGGAAATCTACCGCGAAGAGCGCCAATCTTACAAATTAGATTTGGCTTTAAACGGAACTTACATCGTCGAATTATTTTCATTTCCAAATCCGCCGCAACGCCCTTCCCGACCTGAAGCGGTTGGATTACGCCATCTAGCATTCGAAGTAATTAATCTGGAAGAAACAATTGCTTTCCTGAATACTAAAAATATCGAATCAGAACCCATCAGAATTGACGAAACAACCGAAAAGCGATTTACTTTTATCGCTGATCCTGATCTATTGCCAATTGAGTTTTATGAGAGATAAGTGATTTATTGCCACAAAGACGCTAAGACGCAAAGTTTTTTTTTAAAAAGATTGTGATAAAACATATTGTTTCTTATTCTGAGGAACGAAGAATCTCCGCAAACAAAATCGCAAATCTTTGCCAAGTTTCTAATGATATTTCTCTTTCGTAAACATGACATAAAATGAGGAAAAACTTAGTGCCTTGGTGTCTTTGCGGCAAATTAAAGAATTTTCTTTCTTTTATAACTTTAACACAATATAATGAGTGATTTGTATTAATAAACGAATTTGATTCTCTAATTTTGTAATCCGCATAAAAATATTGCGATTTTATAAATCCACATCTGATGAACAAAACGGCGAAAATCAAAAAAAATCATCAATTTATTGTCCTTCAAAAATTAGTTATCGTTTCTGTTTTAATTGGCTTTCTTTCTGCCTTTTTAGGAATTTCACTAAAAAAAATTACGGAGTATTACGAAGAAATCTTCTTTCATGAAGTCTCGGTAAACCCCATTTTTTATATTATTTTTCCGGTTTTCGGATTGTCTGTAATTTATTTTCTAAGACAATATTTATTCAAGAAAAAAGAAAACAAAGGCATCAAAGAAGTTTTTGAAAGTACCAAATCAACTTCAAAAAATTTACCTTCTTATAAAATTCCATCCCACTTTATAAACGGCTTACTAACGGTTGCTTTTGGAGGTTCAACCGGAATCGAAGTTTCGACAGTTGTTGCCACCGCCACAATAGGATCTGTTGCACAGCAAAAAGAAAATGTATTTCGTAAATACAAAACTGAGTTAATTTGTGCCGGAGTTGCTGCAGGTGTTACTGCTTTATTCAGCAGCCCAATTGCAGGAATTTTATTTGCACTCGAAGTAATTTCCAGAAAAGTGACCCGTGCTTTTGTGATTTCGAACATAATTGCAGTTTCAGTTGCTTTTGGATTACTTACTATACTAAAGGAAGAGCCATTATTTGCTGTTTCTATTACAACCTGGCACCTAAAAGCGATTCCCTATTTTATTCTTTTAGGAATTTTAGCCGGAATAAATTCGGTTTATTTAACCCGTTGCGTCTTGTTCTTTAAATCTCAATTTGGAAGAATCGACACCCATTATTATAAAATCTTAATTGGTTCTGTTGTTTTAAGTGTTTCGCTATTTGTTTTTCCTCAATTGTACGGAGAAGGTTATCATGCTATAAAAGGTATTTTTGGCAACTCAGCCGAAATTCCATTAACATTAACTTTAGCGTTTACTTTTGTTGGGGTTTTACTTTTAAAACCTATCGTAACCTCGATAACATTAGCTTCGGGAGGAGACGGAGGCGTTTTTGCTCCTAGTCTTTTCATAGGTGCATTTTTGGGATTATTATTGGCCTCTATTTTAAACACGTTTTTTCATGTTCACGTACTTCCGGTTAACTTTATGATTATCGGAATGGCAGCTGTTTTAAGTGCCAGTATTCATGCACCCTTTACAGCTATATTTTTAGTTTGCGGATTAACAAATGACTACACTTTATTTTTACCCATTTTGGTCGTTTGTTTAATATCAAAATATACCGCAAAAATGATTTATCCGTTTACAGTATATAGTTATGCACCAAGCTTAACCAAATAATAGCACAAATTAAGTATAACCTTAACTCTTTTCAAGTAAAATACCACATTTATGCCCACTCCTAAAATTAAAAGAAGCTACCGAAAAACACGATATATTCTTTATAAGGAAACTTTAATTGACACGAAAGAACATTTTTGGTCCTTTATCGGTTCATTTATCGGGATTGGAATTTTGGCTTACGTACAGTCAATTCACTTTTCAGGAAATGATGCCGTTTATTTAATTGGTTCTTTTGGTGCTTCGAGTGTATTGGTGTACGGCATTATTCAAAGTCCGTTTTCACAACCGCGAAATTTAGTTGGCGGACATGTAATATCAGCTTTTATAGGTGTTACAGTTCATAAACTGGCACCGGATATTATCTGGATTGCGGCGCCATTGGCCGTTTCGCTGGCCATAATCGCTATGCAGATTACAAAAACACTTCACCCTCCAGGAGGCGCAACCGCTTTGATTGCCGTTATCGGAACCGAAAAAGTAAAAGCTTTGGGATATATGTACGTGATTTCTCCGGTTTTAGTGGGAACATTAATTTTACTTTTTACTGCTTTGATTTTTAATAATATGACTTCAGGCAGAAGTTATCCTAGTCATAGCTCTTATCACAAACGTTATCATAAAATTAGAAAACGATTGGTTGGGAGATAGTTTAAAATTTCCTATTATTTCGACGTAAGGAGATAAATGCTAAAAATCGCCACGAATTCACGAATGATGATTTACAACGAATAGCAACAAATTCGTGAATTCGTGGCTAAAAATTTTCAAAGGGCAATAATATCCCATTCAAACTGGACATTTACTCTATGAATGTGATTTCTTATTAGTCAAAAACGATACACTAATGAATAATTTTTCGATAAGGAAAATCTTTTCAACAAATCGCGATTCCTGATTCGTATTTCATTTTTTATATTTTACCTTTGACCTCTCAATAAAAACAAAGATTATGGTTTATAAATTTAGAGTAATTCTAGACGCCGAAGAAGATATTTTTAGAGACATTGCAATTCTTGAAGACGATACGCTTGAGGATTTACACAATGCAATCTTCAACGCTTTTGGTTTTGACGGAATGGAAGTAGCTTCGTTTTATACCTGCGATGAAACTTGGAATCAGGAAGATGAAATTGCACTTTTTGATACTGGCGATGTTCCCGGAGAACAAAGAACCATGAGCGATTATAAATTATCTGACCTCTTAGATGAGCAAAATACTAAAATCATTTATGTATATGATTTTATCAACATGTGGACTTTCTTAGTTGAATTGGCCGCTATTGAAGATCAGATTGCGGGAGTTCCTTACCCGGAAACTTTATTCTCTCACGGAGAAATGCCTGATGAAGCCACAGAAAAAAGCTTTGAAGCCGATATGCACGACGATATCTACGGAGAATTTGAAGATGATCTAGACGAAGACGATCTTGACATGTTCGAAGGCGACGACAGCTTTGAAGATTTTGGATTTGAGGAGAATTGGAATTAGTTTCTGAGGTTCTAAGGTTCTGAGATGCTAAGGCTCTAAGGTTTTTATTTGAAAGTTTTTTCTTGTTTTTTAACTAATTTTACCAATTAATTAAAAAAATAAAAATGAGTAATTTTAGAAGCCTTCTTATCTGGCAAAAATCAATGGCCTTAACAACCAAAATTTACTTTTCAACAAATAGTTTTCCAAAAGAAGAAATTTTTGGTTTAACTTCACAAATTAGACGTAGTTCGATTTCTATTCCCAGTAATATTGCAGAAGGATTTGGAAGAGAAAGTGATAAAGAGCTATTACGCTTTTTAAACATTTCTGTTGGATCTTTATTCGAAATGCAAACCCAATTAGAAATCGCAAAAAACATATCTTATTTAAAAGAATACGATTTTACTAACTTATATGAGGACAGCCGCGAAGTAGAAAGAATGTTAGTTTCTTTTATTAAAAAAATAAAAGATAGAAACTAAACCTCAGTACCTTAGCATCTCAGAACCTCAGTACCTAAAAAATATGATCAACCTTTTCAACACCCACATCGAGACGCTTGCGATACACCGCGTAGGAAACAAAAGCAGAAACGAAGCGATTTTTTTATCGGAACAGCCTTTTAATTTGAATGATGAAATTGTGCCTTTGATAAAAGAGTACTTTTTTAAGCCTTTTAGAGAGAAAGAAGAAAACTATTATCAGTTTGCGCACGAAGTCGATTTGGATTACAACGACATGTTTAAATATGCAACGGAGATTTTTGATAATCCAAACAATTTGCAGGAGATTTCTAAAAGAATCACTACACATTTATTTGAGCAATCAAATCACCCGCACATTAAAAACGGAGAGGTTTATGTAACGTATTTAACCAATTTAAGTATCGACAATAATGTTGTTGATGCAATCGGAATTTTTAAAAGTGAGTTACAAGCCGACTTTTTACAGTTTGAAGAAAAAAACAGTAACCTTGAAATGATTTTGCAACAAGGTATCAACCTAAGCAAATTAGATAAAGGTTGTTTGATTTTTAATTATAAAAAAGATGAGGGTTATAAAATTCTAACTGTTGATAGTAACCGTTATGACGCTCGCTATTGGTTAGAGCACTTTTTATCTGTTGATGCTTTTGAAGATGAAAACTTCATCACAAAAAAATACTTGAAATTCTGCCAAAACTTCGCAAAAGATGTTGTTTTGCCGGCAGAAGACAAAAAAGAAGAGGTAATGTTTATGAACAGATCTGTGAATTATTTCGCAAAAAATGATCAGTTTGAGGAACAAAACTTCCTAAACGAAGTATTAGACAATCCTGACTTGATTCCTGAATTCAAAAACTATAAAGTGGATAAAGGAGAAAAATACAGCATCGAAGATGTAACCTCATTCCCTATTGCCAACGCAGCAGTTTCTGACGCCAGAAAATCGATTAAAAACGTTATTAACCTGGATACACATATTCAGATTAAAATGGATTTTATCAATCCTGAAAGCGCTGAAAAATTTGTAGAAAAAGGCTGGGATGAAGAAAAACAAATGTATTACTACTTAGTTTATTTCAATAAAGAAGAAAAAAGCTAGTAGTTGATTCATTTTCTATTACTTACTTAAAACAAAAAACGGCAACTACAATAGTACTTGCCGTTTTTTTATACTGCTTAAGAAAAGCGATTTAAAATAGAGTAAATTTGAAATTAAAGATATATGGAATGACCGATTTTAAAAAAACAGCACATACTTTACAGCAAAGCGCTTTTAAAACTGCGAAAACATTACTTGCAAAATATCAAAATCCGCACGATCTTAAACTTGAAGAAAATTCATCTTTAGAGGATTCGTATACTATTTTAATTACGCTTTTATATACTGAAAAGTTAAATCCTGAAGACCAATTAGCCATTGTCTCTATCATAGACGAAATGAAACGAATTGACGGCAACCTATAATTCAATAAAAAACGGCAACTACTCTGGTAATTGTCGTTTTTTATTTTTAATAATTTTATACATTATAATATAGAAAATACCGCTTTTACTATATCGTCGTAAACTTGTTTATCTCTTTCTCCGGTTCGGGCTAAAACACGAATTCCGGAATAATTATTAAAGATGAAGCGAGCCAAAACCCTTGCATCTTGTTGTTTCGAAATATGTCCGGACTCCTGCCCTTTCTTTACTGCTTTGGTAAAAACTTGTTCCATCGTCTGGCTGTTGCTTTTGACGATTTTTGCAATGTCTTCATCGTGCATGGCAAGTTCTACAGACGAGTTGACCATAAAACAGCCTTTTGTAATTCTGTCTTCCAAACTTTCAATAACGGCCTGTTTGAAAATATCGTGCAGTGTTTCTTTTACATTTTCAGATTCATCCAAAAGCTTTATAACCTGATCTTGCGACTGTTTTTGATAACGCAGCAATGATTGCGCAAAAAGTTTCTGTTTGTCTCCAAAAGTGTCATACAAACTCGAACGGCTTATACCTAAATGCGTAACCAAATCCTGAGCCGAAGTTCCGTTATAACCTTTGTGCCAAAAAATTTCAATTGCTTTGTCTAAAGCTTTTTCTTCATTAAATTCTTTTGTTCTAGCCATGATCGAAAATTTAAATTTCTATACAAAGATACTGATTATACGGAACAATCGTTCCTGAATTTGTGTAAAAAAAAATTAAACTACAGCGTTTACTGTAAGTCCGCCATCGACAACAATTTCTGTTCCTGTAATGAATGAAGCATCATCTGAAGCTAAGAAACCAACGGTTTTTGCAATTTCAGAAGATTGTCCAAAACGTTTCAATAAAATTTTCTCTGACAAAACTGTTCCAAAACCCTCTACTTCTTCTTTTTGCAATCCTAATTTTCCGTACAATGGAGTTTCAACAGGACCAGGAGAAACAGCATTTACCCTGATTTTTCTTGGTGCCAATTCTGTTGCAAAAACTTTGTTTAAAGATAAAACTGCGGCCTTACTTGAAGCATAAACACTAGAATTTGGCATACCAACATGTGCATTGATTGAAGTATTGAAAATTATAGAACCACCATCATTTAAAATAGGCAATACTTTTTGCACTGTAAAGTAAACTCCTTTTACATTTACATTCATGATACTGTCATAGTGTTCTTCTGAAGCTGACTCTACCGGAGCAAATGAAGCAATTCCTGCGTTTAAGAATAAAATATCAACTTTTCCAAATTGTGCTTTTACCTGTTCAACCAAACTATCAATTGATTTTAAATCAGATTGATCTGAAACAATTCCGGTTACGTTCAATTCAGTTTCGGCTTTTGCCAAGGCTTCTTTGTTTCTTCCTGTTACAATTACTGTTGCACCTTTCGCAACCAATTCAGCTGCAGCTGCATATCCTATTCCACTATTTCCACCTGTTACAATAGCCACTTTTTTTTCTAAATTTTTCATTTTATTTAATTTTTAAGTTATTGATTATTCAATTATTATGGTACAAAGATACAATAACGGAACGATCGTTCCGTTATTGTAGGTGTTAATATTTAGTTAAAATAATTATCCGTTTTTTAAAGCCCCACTTTATAAGGAGTTATCTCTATTGAACCATAAAGGAAAGAAATGGTAAAATGTCGGTGATTCTTAATTTATGCTTAATTTTGTACTCTAAAAACAAAACAAAAAAAATGGATCGTCTTTTACACAACGAAAGTCCTTTCGAAACGATAATCTCATTTCATAAACTAATTGAGTCTTTTGAACAAATTGCTTTATCAGATGTTGACTACCGATCTAATTACGCCAAAGCCATTCTTAAAGAAGTTGAAGCATATCCGGAATTCAGAACCGGAATTCGCGAATACAGTACCATTAAAAACAATGAGGCTTTAATTAAGAATTTGGTTGCCGATTTATTCCCAACGGCTTTGACTTATAATGAAATAAAGGCAATTACAATTCCTTTTCAGAATATATCCTTCAACTACACAGAACGTTTCAAGAAAATTTTACGCAATGCAGGTGACGAATTTTATATGGAAATTCGCGATTTTGATGAACATCAGTTCTATATTAATAATTGTTGTTTGATTTTAAGCAATTATTATAACGAACATATTGATTTCAACAAACCTTTTTTCTATGATATTCCGGACGAAAGCGGCGTAGAAAAACATTACCGCATTTTGTACAATGCCGATTTTATGGAAATTTCTCCAACAGAAAAATCTATAGCTTTGACTCAAAGTGATATTGATCTCTTAATAGATAACTATAATGATATCGAATTATGGAAATCTAAATTTCCTCCGGGAAGCTGGCAGTTAAAAGGTTTCGGAATTGTTTCTCTGTTTGATGCCACAACAGAAAGTGCTATTTCTACATTGAAAAGTAATTTATTGAAACCTGGTGTAAAAACAGTTACAACAGATCATGAAGTATCGAATATTTTTCAGTCTATTTTTAATCTTCCTAACTTAAAAGTTGGATTTATTATTTATAATCATGAAGAAGAAAAATTCATAAGACCTGCAAAGTACGAAACGCAGCTGAAGAGTTTTTTACTTGCTGCAGATCAGGAAGTCGATTGTAAAAATGCTTTTTTTGGATGTTCTTTCGAAAACTTACTCGACAAAAAAGAACCGTTTGTTATTTCCAATGTTGCTAAATTTACAGAAGAATCTACCAACAAAAGACTTGGTGAACACTTATTAAAACAAAATATCAACAGCTGTATTTTTGCACCGGTTATCAAAGCCGGACATTTATTGGGTGTTGTTGAATTGGTTTCTGAAAATGCGCGGGATTTAAATAGTGTGAATGCGACAAAACTGGAGTTGGTTTTACCGTATTTGACAGATACGATTGATCGTTACAATACAGATATGCAACATCAGATTGAAGCGATTATTCAGCGTGAATACACTACAATTCATCCGAGTGTTTACTGGAAATTTAAAAAAGAATCTCAGAATTATTTTCAAAACACCAATCATACAAAGGATTATATTTTTAAGGAAATTGTGTTTAAAAATGTATTTCCGTTATACGGACAAATCGATATAAAAGGTTCGTCTGAACATCGAAATGAAACAGTAAAAATTGATTTAAAAAATCAGCTTTCTGCTTTATTGGAAATTTTTGACAATCAAAAACCAAACTCCAATCTGGTACTTTTGGAACAAAGAAAATTTGAATTGGAATCGATGCGAACCGAATTGGATTTTCCGCTAAAAGCAGATACAGAGCAACATATTCAGCGTTATATTGAAGAAGAAATTCATCCAATATTAAAAAATACAAAAGACAACGCTACGAATCAAAAATTAGAAGAATTCTATTTTTCTACACTGGATGAAAAAACAGGAATGTTTTATCAGGAAAGAAAGAAGTTTGACAATGCGATGTCAATCATCAATAAAAGACTGGCTTCTGTTCTGGACAAAAAACAAATTGAGGCACAGCAAATTTATCCGCACTATTACGAGCGCTTTAAAACAGATGGTGTCGAGCATAATTTATACATTGGAGCTTCGATTTCGCCTACTAAGCCGTTTGATATTATGTATTTGCACAATTTGCGCTTATGGCAATTGCAAACTTTATGTGAAATGGAATTAGAACATCATCAACTTAAAGAATCTCTGCCTTACGAGTTGGATGTTACTTCGTTGATTTTGGTATTTAGCCAACCGCTTTCTATTCGTTTTAGAATGGATGAAAAACGTTTTGATGTTGATGGAACTTACAATGCAAGATATGAAGTCGTTAAAAAACGAATCGACAAATCGAATATTAAAGGAACCAAAGAACGTATTACAGAGAAAGAAAAAATTACAATTGTGTATTCGCAAAACAGCGAAGAAGCCGAATATTTAAAATACATTAAATACTTACAGCACAAGAAAATTCTTGAACCGGCAATTGAACAATTTGAAGTTGAAGATCTTCAGGGAGTTTCAGGTTTGAGAGCGATTCGTGTAAAAGTGATTAACAATACCGCAAGTCCAACAGCGAACAAAATTACGTATCAGGATTTATTAGATGAGCTTAATTAATTATTAAGTCGTTAATATGCCAATTTTTTGATTGAATAACTAAAGATTTGTCAAAGTTTAAAACTTTGACAAAGCTACTTTAGTAATCAAAACTTTAAATCGATTTAAATGCGATTACAAAAGCAACGACCGTAATAATGATTCCTATCATGAAAAAGTTGTAGGCAATTCGCAATAAGTTGTATTTACGCTGTAACACCAATCCCAGGTAATACAAATCTTTAATCATATTCGAATAGAGATAGTCACGATCTTTCATCATTTCATTCATTGCCCAATCATATTCTTCTAAAGGCATTTTGTAGAAGTTTCCAAAAAACAATAAATTAATTTTTTTGTTTTCTATGTCTTCTCTGGTAAAAACTCCTGAAGTAACTTTTGGTCTTGTAGAGAGAATTGCAAAAATTATCGTAACAACACTAGACATTAACATTATAAATGTCGGTATCACCAAATGTGCATTCTTAGGACTGTCTAATTTTGGAATAATAGACGAAAGTGCAATCGAAATAATAATTGCATTTACAGACAATAAAATATTGGCTTTGCTATCGGCAATGCCGCTTAATCGCGTATGATTTCCTAAAGTAACACGAAACAAAGTATCGACACCACGATCCGGTTTTTCAATTTTTTCTTTCTTTTTTAGTTCGTCCTCCAGTTTATCCGCTTCTTTCTTTTTTTGTTTTTCAATTTTCTTCTGAACAAGCATTAAATTCTTCTCTTTTAGAGGCTGCCATTTTCTCAGCGCATAATCAGTGTAAAAACGATGTTTGTTCATTAAAAAATTCAAATTTTCTTTTGCCCATTCGGCATTAGAAAAATCCAGATTCCAGGTATTTTTTAGTTCAATTCGCAACAATTCGCAGGTTGTTTCGTATTCTGTTCCAACAAGATGTGCAAAATCAGCATCTTTAATTATTTTTTCTAAATGTGTTTTAGGAATGTATTCTTTTACGGTAGCCATAATCAAATTGGAAACAGCCGTTATAAATTCATCCGATTGTTCTTTTTCTTTTAAAAAACTTGTAGCAATTTTCACACTCTCCTGCTCATGATTTTCATAACCATCAACATATCCTGTATCGTGAAACCAGGCAGCAACTAAAAGCATTTCCTTTTCATTTTCTTTAACATTTTCTTTTTTACAAAGCACTTTTACTGCATTTACTACCGTTAAAGTATGGTTAAAATTATGATAAGAATATAAATTAGAAAGTTTATCTTTGAGTAAATTACTGACGAAATCTTCGGATTGTTCTATTAGATTCATGGAGAATTGTTTTTATACCACTAAATTATGAAATTGTTTTTGGATAATCATTTTATTACTAAAATTAAAAACCGGTCTTTGGCATTAGTTGTATTGCTGCTGGTTTATTCCTGTGCTACGCATAAAGCGCAATACGGAAAAAATGTTAGTGCTTACGAAACGGAAAACGCAACTGATACTATAAAAATTGCACACACAATTTATTTAGTTGGAGATGCCGGAAATGCAGATGAGAAACAGGCGCAGCAAACGCTTGAACTGTTGCATCAGAAATTAAAAAAATCGAATAAAAAAGCGACCTTACTTTTTTTAGGAGACAATATTTATCCTAAGGGTTTTCCCAGCGATGATAATGCTGCATCGATATCTTTGGCAGAAACAAAACTGACCAACCAATTGAAACTTACTAAAGGTTTTAAAGGAAAAACAATTGTGATTCCCGGTAATCATGACTGGTATAATGGTATAAAAGGGCTGGAACGCCAAGCCGATTTTGTAACAAAATATCTGAACGACAAAAAAGCTTTTTTACCTCGAAAAAGTTGTGCTATCGAAGATGTTAAGATTGACAGTACTGCTACGTTAATTACTGTTGATAGCGAATGGTTCTTAGAAGATTGGGATAATCACCCCACAATGAATGATAATTGTGATATCAAAACAAGAGAAGATTTCTTTGATCAGTTAGAAAATCTATTAAATAAAAATCAGGAAAAGACAGTTGTTCTTGCTATTCACCATCCCTTGATGAGCAACGGAACTCACGGAGGACAGTTTTCTTTAGAAAAACAATTATTTCCTTTAGAACAAAAAATACCATTGCCGATAATTGGTTCTTTTATCAATTTACTACGAAAAACATCTGGTGTAAGTCCGCAGGATATCCAGAACAAACAATATACTATCTATGCAAAACGTATTAAAACCCTTTTGCAAAAGCAAAAAAATGTAATTGTTGTTTCCGGACATGATCACAATCTTCAATATGTAAACAAAGAAAACATTCAGCAAATTATTAGTGGTGCCGGATCAAAATCTGAAGCGGCAAGAGCTATAAACCCTACTGAATTCTCTTATGGAGGAAATGGTTATGCAACCTTAACTTTGTTTAAAAGCGGTGATGCAAAAGTTGCCTTTTTTGGAAATGAAAACAATAAAGAAAAATTACTTTTTGAACATGAAATCATTAAGGCAAAAGAAATTAATTGGGCTGCAAGTGTAGATAGTAAATTTCCCGCCACTATGACTACTTCTATTTACTCAGCAAAAATGACTAAAAAAAGTGTTTTTCATAAATTCTTATTTGGGAATCATTACAGGAAGTATTACAGTTTGCCAATAGAAGCTAAAACGGCCACTTTAGACACCTTAATGGGCGGTCTTAAGCCTATTCGCGAAGGCGGAGGACATCAATCTGTATCGTTACGAGTTTCAGATCCGAAAGGAAGAGAATATGTTATGCGCGCCATGAAAAAAAGTGCTACGGTATTCCTGCAATCAGTAGCTTTTAAAGATCAGTATGTTGTTAATGATTTTGAAGATACATATGCTGAGAACTTTTTATTCGATTTCTATACTACTTCGCACCCTTATACCTCATTTGCCATTGGCAGTATGGCAGACCAAATTGGTTTACCGCACACCAATCCTGTTTTGTATTACATACCAAAACAAAATGGTTTAAAAGAATTTAACTCCAATTTTGGAGATCAGCTTTATATGGTCGAAGAAAGACCTGCTGATAATCATTTGGACGGCAAAAATTTTGGCAATCCAACGGATATTATTAGTACTGAAGATATGATGAAAAATCTTCATAAAGACGAAAAATACAGCGTTGATGAAGATGCTTACATGAAAGCACGTTTATTTGATATGCTTATTGGCGATTGGGACAGACATAGCGACCAGTGGCGTTGGGCAGAACATAAAAAAGGCAGTAAAGTGCTTTACGAACCAATTCCCCGTGACCGCGATCAGGCTTTTGTAAAATATGATGGAACTTTACTTTCGATTTTAATGAATATTCCGGCGCTGCGCCACATGAGAACTTTCAAAAACAAAATTGATAATGTAAAATGGCTTAACAGAGAACCTTATCCTATGGATTTAGCCTTTTTAAAGACTGCCGAAGAGAAAGACTGGATTGCTCAGGCTAAATACATTCAGGAAAATTTATCAGATAGTGATATTGATAAAGCTTTTAAAAACTTACCAAAAGAAGTTCAGGATGCCACGATTGAAGACATCAAGAAAAAATTAAAAAACAGAAAGAAAGATCTTCAAAAATATGCTTCAGATTATTTTGATGTTCTAAGCCATACCGTAATGATTGCCGGAACTGATAAAAAAGATAAATTTATCATTAACCATAATGCTAAAAAAAATATTGAAATTCAGGTTTTTAGAGTTAAAAAAGAAGGTGATGAATTAATTTACACCAAAACGGTAACGGATGCTAAAACGAAAAATCTTTGGATTTATGGTTTAGATGATAATGATGTTTTTGAAGTAAAAGGAAATCAGAAATCAAACATTAAAATTCGTTTGATTGGCGGTCAAAACAATGATACGTACAACATCGAAAACGGAAAAAAAGTAATTGTCTACGATTTTAAATCTAAAGAAAACACCTATAATCTCGATTCTAAAACTAAAACACAACTAACAGATGATTATGATGTGAACCTGTACAATTACGAAAAACCTAAATATAATGTGGTATCAGGACTTCCTAACATTGGTTATAATCCTGATGACGGTGTAAAAGTAGGGATCAATTTAAATTATACGGTTAATAATTTCAAACAAAATCCTTACACGCAAAGACACGTTTTAAACGCATTTTACTATTTTGCAACCGGAGGTTTAGAGTTTAATTATGTAGCGCATTTTCCTGGTTTGTTAGGTAAATGGGTGATTGATGTTGAATCGCAATATACGACTCCAAACTTTGCCATGAATTATTTTGGCTACGGAAACGAAACTAAATACGATGCTGACGAAGTCGATATGGATTATAATCGCGTACGTATTAGAAAATTTAATGTTTCGGGCGCTATAAGACACGTTGGCCGTTATGGAAGCGAATTTAGCGTACTGCCACTTTTTCAAAGAATGACTGTTGAAGAAACTGAAAACAGATTTATTGACACGCCAAATATTGTAAATCCAAATGTCTTTAATAATCAGAATTATGGTGGTTTAAAAGTAAAATATCTTTTCAAAAATTCTGATTTTGCAGCAAAACCAACCTTAGGAGTTGCTTTTATGGCTTCTGCAACATGGCTGACTAATTTAGATAATACGAAACAAAACTTTCCTACGATTGAAAGCATTTTGGGGTTTACGCACAAAATTGACCATAACGGTAAATTAGTTCTGGCGACCTACTTAAAAGGAAAAGCTGTTTTAAATAATAATTTTGATTTTTATCACGGAGCATCTCTAGGCGGAGATACTGATTTAAGAGGCTACAGAAATGAACGCTTTTTAGGAAGTTCTTATTTTTCTCAAAGCAGTGATTTACGATTCACCATTGGTAAGATTCAAAAAACAATTGCTCCGTTAACATACGGGATTCTGGGTGGTTTTGACTACGGAAGAGTTTGGCTGGATGGTGAAGACTCTAAAAAATGGCACCAGGATTATGGTGGAGGAGTTTGGATTAATGCCATCAATGTTTTAACAGCAAGAGTCTCTTATTTTAAATCTCCTGATGAAATAGGAAGAGTTATTTTTGGAGCGGCATATAGCTTTTAGTATAAGATGCTAAGATTCTGAGATGCTCAGGTTCTAAGTTTTTTTTTCTTTGGTTCAAAGTTACAGAGGCTCAAAGGGACAAAGTTTTTAGCCACGAATTCACGAATTATTTTTAATATGATTCGTGAATTCGTGGCTATTTTTTTACTATTACCTGAAATGATTTTGAGGGGCTTCTTCGTTCTACTTTAACTTAGAAACTTAGCAACCTCAAAACCTTATTTAATTTTAAACTCGTAAACGTTCCCTCCTGTTTTATTTGCTTTTTCATCTGCAATCAGTAAGGCATTATTGTCTTTGAAAACTATAGCTTCTTTTTGCGAAAAGTGATTTAGTTTTATTTCGGTTTGAGATCCTTTATGAAATAAGTCGCCTTTGAAACCTTTAAATAAAACAATTTTATCATGACTCAACAAAACAACTTTTTTTCCGTCAGGGCTAATTGTGGCACTTGTCAACACACAATGATTGTAATTATCACAAGTTTTAAATTCACCAATTTTAGTCGCTTTTTGAGTTCCCGGAGCGTTTAGAATTTTATAAATAAAAGCTGTTCCGTCGAAACCTTTACTTCTGTTTTTGGTAAAAAGATAAAAGTAATTTCCGTGTTCGAAAAAACCTTCTACATCATAAAATAATTCCTTTTTCTTTGGAGGAAATTCAGTTTGTTCAGGATACGAAAAAGAAACTTTATATTCGGCTACAGCCGCATCTTTATTTAACTGATTTTTATTGACTTTGTAAATGCACAAGTCTCTGCGTTCATTATCATTATTTCCAAAATCACCAATATAAATATTACCGCTTTTATCTTTTGTAATATCTTCCCAATCTACATTTGTTGCATTTGTAATGGTAATTGTTTTAGCCAATTTACCTTGTGAATTTATTGCGTAAATGGCATTTTTGTTGCCGCTGTCTTCTAAAGTATAAAGTAAGTTTGTTTCAGGAAAATAAGTAATTCCAGAAACTTCTTTTAACTTTTTAGGAAGCGAATAAAGCGTCCTAAATTCAGGAGTTGATTGTTGCTGACAAGCCAGTAAAGCAATAGAAATTCCAAGTAAAAAAAACTTTTTCATAATATTATTTTTTATTTTTTTAGCCACAGATTAAATGATTAAAAATGATTTTATCAAAATTCCATTTCTAAAAATAAATCGTTTTAATCTGTGGCTAAAAACTAGATTAAATTCGTGTTTTTAAAATTACGTGTAATAAACTCAAATGCCGCAAACATAATGTGTCCCATCGATTTGGCATTTTTAAACTTCATATCATTAGTATAACGGTATAATTCCATTTTTAGTTGATTTAAATGATCTACTGTCGAAATGGTATCGTGACACATAATATTCAATAATTTTGTAATTCTGGCTTCGGCAGAATGAATTCGTTTTGCCAAAATTGCCCTTTCTTCATCCTTATACTGAATAACGGAACGGTCCTCTAATTTTTCCTTTATGAGTTTCATCATTTGATAGTTTTCCCTAAAAAACTGCGGACGATAAACTTTAAAATTACCTTCATAACATTGCTGGTCAAAATCTATGGCACGAATTCTATAGACTACCTGGTCAAAATCATGAATTGGAACAATTACATAATTATAGGAACGCATGTCACCCAGAAGCCTAATCATACAGCGTTCGTTAAATTTTACAAACTCTTTTGCTATTTGAGATTTTTCTGTTTCAGTAGAAGTATGCAGCAAAGTTTCCATAAAAATATCACCGGGAATTCCTACGATATGTTCTTCTATCAGAGTGTCACCAAAAACTAGAAAATTTATTTTATCAGGTGATAAAATGTCTTCAAGTTCTAATCCGTAAATTCGGGAAGCATCGGCTTTCTTTATATAAAAATGAACATAATTATCATTGAGAATATTACGCACTTTTACCCTGAAAGGTTTTGAGTTTCCAAAGGTGCAAAAATCGATAGCATCAACATTTAAGTATTGAATAATATCATTATTTCCATCTGAATGCAAAAGCGAATAAATCTTTTTTAAATTCAAATCAATTTCTTCGCGGTCAAACTCTCCGTAATAAACACGGGTCCACAAAGTATCTACGCCGTTTTTATCGTATAAATTTATGGCTCCTGCAAATCGCAATAAATCATCATAAAATACAGATACTTTTGAAATACGCTCGTATTTATCTAAATAACTTAAAAGAGCAGGAGTTAAAGGGTACGATGGTTTTTTTAAAACCATTAAAGGTTCGCTCATTTTGAATATCTTTATTACAAATTTACATTAAATAAAATTTAACGTAACAATAAACAAGTTGAATCGTCATACTTAAAACTAAAACCGAAATAAATTTGGAAACCATACTTACTATTGAGAATCTGCATAAAAGATACGGGCGCATTCAAGCCTTAAAAAATGTTTCTTTTGAAATACAAAAAGGCCGTGTCTACGGTATTTTAGGCCCGAACGGAAGTGGAAAATCAACTACTCTGGGAATTGTGCTAAATGTTGTAAACCGTACATCCGGAACCTACAGCTGGTTTGGAGGAAAGGTCGAGACTCATGAAGCCTTAAAAAAAGTAGGCGCTATTATAGAAAGACCTAACTTTTACCCGTACATGACTGCGGAAGAAAACCTGAAATTGGTTTGTAAAATAAAAAGCATTAATTATGCTAAAATCAATGAAAAGCTTGATTTAGTAGGTTTAACGGAAAGAAAAGACAGTAAGTTCAGTACTTTTTCGTTAGGGATGAAGCAGCGTTTAGCCATTGCATCGGCGCTATTGAATGATCCTGAAATTTTAATTTTAGACGAACCTACGAATGGCCTAGATCCGCAGGGAATTCACCAAATTCGTGATATTATCAAAAAAATTGCTTCGCAGGGAACTACTATTTTACTGGCATCGCACTTATTAGATGAAGTCGAAAAAGTGTGTTCGCATGTAATTGTTTTACGAAAAGGAGAAATTTTATATTCAGGTTCTGTTGATGAAATGTCGGCAAACGAAGGCTTCTTTGAAATTATGTCCGATGATAATGCAACACTAAAAAATGTCCTTGCAACACATTCTTCAATAGAGCGAATAACAGAAGAAGACGGAAAACTTTTGGTTTATTTAAAATCAGATTTATCAGCAGCAGCACTGAATCAGTTTTTATTTTCTAAAAACATTACGTTAAGCCATTTGGTAAAACGTAAAAACAGTCTTGAAGCTCAATTTTTAGAATTAACCAAAAATGCCATTACTCAAAACAACTAAACCATGAACAGACTTATCTCTATAGAATTACAAAAAATCTGGAAAAACAAAGCTAGTCGTATCCTTACTTTAACTTACTTCATTTTACTTTCATTCATTGCATTAATTGCTTCTATAAAATTTGATTTGGGTCCCATACATATTGATCCGTCAGAAATGGGGATTTTTAATTTTCCGTTTATATGGCATTTTAATACTTATTTTGCAGCCTGGCTTAAATTTTTCATGGCCATTGTTATTGTATCTATGATGGCAAATGAATACAGTTACGGAACTTTAAAACAAAATTTAATTGATGGTTTGAGTAAAAAAGAATTTATTTTGTCCAAATTCTTAACCGTTGTGCTTTTCGCCTTAGGTTCTACTATTTTTGTTTTTATAATGACTTTAATCCTTGGATATTCGTTTTCATCTTATACTGAATTTGGGATCGTTTTTAGTGATTTAGAATATTTGTTGGCCTTTTTCGTAAAATTATTAGGATTCTTTTCTTTTTGTCTATTTTTGGGTATCTTAGTAAAACGATCTGCCTTTGCTTTGGGATTTTTATTGGTATGGATTTTTATTGAATCAATCATAAAAGGTCTTTTAGTATTTCAAATTTTCCCGGAAAGCAATATAGGTTATAGGATTACGCAGTTTTTACCTTTAGAAGCAATGTCAAATTTAATTATTGAACCCGTTTCAAGATTATCGGTTATAAAAAGTATCGGAACACAAATTGGTGTCGAAAATACTAAAGATTATGGTGTACATTCTTTTTCAATTTTGATCGTTTTGGTATGGACTTTTTTATTCATATATTTTTCTTACAAATTACTAAAAAATAGAGATTTGTAGTATACTTTTCAGGCTATGAATTATTTTAAAATTTGTTTTTTTTCTTTAGTTATTTGCTTACTATCTGCGAAGATAGAAGCGCAGAATATTACTGTAGATGATACAAAAACGCCTGAATCACTGGTGAAAAATGTATTAATAAATAGTTCTTGCATAAATATAGCCACTGTTCAGGCTTCTGGAAATCCAGCAAGTAATGGAGCTAGTTACGCTTCATTCGATTCAGGAACTAGTGATTTTCCTTTTTCGAATGGTATAATTTTAAGTACATCAGCCAGTAAAAATGCTAAGGGACCTTACATAGAAGCCAATTCAAAAGGTATTCAAACTAGTGGGTGGCCTGGTGATGATGATTTAGAAAAGGCACTAAATATTAACCAAAGTACTCAATCTACTGTTTTAGAATTTGACTTTGTAGCATTAACAAACTCCATAAGTTTTAATTATATTTTCGCTTCAAATGAGTACCAAACTTATTATCCCTGTATATATTCTGATGGCTTCGCTTTTTTAATAAAAGAAGCGGAAAGTACAGAGGACTACAAAAATTTAGCGGTATTACCCAATAGTACAACACCTGTTTCTTCTACAACTGTACATAATGAGATAGAGCCTTATTCAGATGGTACAATATCTTCTCCAGGTTGTCCAGCAGAAAACAAAGATTTTTTTGAGAGATATAATACTGTTACTAGTTCTATAAATTATGCCGGACAAACCAAAGTAATGAATGCCAGAACCCAGGTAATTCCCAATAAAAAATACCATCTAAAATTGGTCATTGCTGATGATGCAACCAGAGAATATAACTCAGCCGTTTTCATACAAGGAGGAAGTTTTCTTTCTCTAGTTGATTTTGGAACAGACAGAACTGTCGCCAACAATAATCCAGCATGCTTTGGAGAAACTGTTGCGTTAAACACTCAATTAGACAATACCCAATATGACTTTAAATGGCTTAAAGAAGATGCAACGAATAATTATTTAGAAATTCCTGGAGAGGTAAACTCTATATACAATGTTAAATCGGCAGGAAACTATAAAGTTGAGGCTACTTTAAAAGGTACAACTTGTGTATCGACAGGAGGAATTAAGATTGAATATGCTCCGGAAATTCTTTCAGCTAATACTTCTTTATTACAATGTGATGATGATACTGACGCAATTACCGTTTTCAACCTCACAAAAGTTAATGACATTGTAAAAAATAATGTTCCAGAAATAGTAAATAAAGGATATTATGAATCATTGGCAGATGCAAAAGCTAAAACAAATCCTATTGTAAATCCTGAGCAATACACGAACAAAATCGTTGATCAAATTGTTTATGCAAGAATTGAAAATGAATACGGATGTTTTGCAATTGCCGAAGTAACATTAAAAATTTCGAGCACTACAATTCCAGATCAAGCCCCTATTGCAACTTGTGATGGAGATGACAACCAAGACGGATTGTATCAGTTTGATCTTGCTGAAGAAGTTACTCCCCAAGTTTCAACAGGTTTATCTGCCACATTAGTATTTAATTATTATCTAAATACTAACGATGCGTTGAATGAAACCAATAAATTACCTAATATATTTAAAAATAATGTCGCTTTTAGCCAAATTATTTATGCTAAAGCTACAAACGGGGCCGACTGTTTTGATATCGTGCCTATTGAGCTTGTTGTAAACACTTTTGATCCTCCTAATTTTGAGGATGAAACAAAAATTTTATGTAAAGGAGAAGAAATTACTTTAGATGTGACCACTGGTTTTGCGAGTTATTTATGGAATACCGGAAGTACCAATACCTCTATTGAAGTGAACACTGCGGGAGATTACTCTGTAGTAGTTACAGATGTAAATGGCTGCCAAAAAACAAAGAAGTTCAAAGTGGTTTTATCAGAGCCTGCTTTAATAACTGAAGCTATTGTTAAAGATTTTTCAGGAATCGATAACTCCGTTTTAATACAATATACAGGAGTTGGTAATTACGAATTCTCATTAGAAGGAAATATTTTTCAAGACAATCCATTATTCACTGGTGTTAAGCCGGGAATTTACAATGCAATTGCAAAAGATAAAAATGGCTGTGGATTATCTAATTCATTTTTATTATATGTTCTGGATTACCCTAGATTCTTTACCCCAAACGGAGATGGATATAATGATTTATGGTTTATCACCAACTTTGATCCACTTCCTGATTATAAGATTTTCATCTTTGATCGTTACGGAAAATTATTAAAACAAATGAATCAAAATAGTGCAGGATGGACCGGAATCTACAATGGTCAACAATTACCCGCAGATGATTATTGGTTTACACTGCAATTTGTTGATGGTAAAATTGTAAAAGGTCACTTTAGTTTAAAGAGATAAAAAATAAAGGAAATTACAATCTGAAAATTCTAAATTCCAATACTTAAAAATTCCAGGAAATTTAAACTTCAACTAAAAATTCAAAAAAGTTTAGAATAAAAAAATCCCAAACTCCGTAAAAATTGGAATTTGGGATTTTTTATATTGAAATTTAAATCTTTTAGAATTTAAATCTTTTTCTATCAGTTTCTGTCAAATAGATTTTTCTCAAACGAATAGATTTTGGTGTAACCTCTACATATTCATCTTTTTGAATGTACTCTAAAGCTTCTTCAAGAGAGAAAATAATTGGCGGGATGATTCTTGCTTTTTCATCATTTCCAGAAGAACGAACGTTAGATTGTTTTTTCTCTTTCGTTACGTTAACACACATATCATCAGCACGAGAGTTTTCTCCAATTACCTGACCTTCGTAAATTTCAGCATTTGGTTCAACAAAAAACTTACCACGATCTTGCAATTTATCGATAGAATAAGGAATAGCTTTTCCTTTTTCCATAGAAATCAATGAACCTTTGTTACGTCCGGCAATTTCTCCTTTGTAAGGCTCATATCCAATAAAACGGTGTGCCATAATAGCCTCACCAGCTGTTGCAGTAAGCAATTGGTTACGTAATCCAATAATTCCACGAGATGGAATATTAAATTTTACAATCATACGTTCCCCTTTAGTTTCCATAGAAAGCATTTCTCCTTTACGCATTGTAACGAATTCTACTGCTCTACCTGAAAGGTTTTCTGGTAAGTCGATTGTCAATTCCTCAATTGGCTCACATTTTTTACCATCAATTTCTTTGATGATAACTTGTGGCTGACCGATTTGCAACTCATACCCTTCTCTTCTCATTGTTTCAATAAGAACAGATAAGTGAAGTACTCCACGACCAAAAACCATGAATTTATCAGCAGAATCAGTTTCACCTAACTTCATCGCTAAGTTTTTCTCTAATTCTTTTGTCAATCTTTCTCTAATATGACGAGATGTTACAAATTTACCTTCTTTACCAAAGAAAGGTGAATCGTTAATTGTAAACAACATACTCATTGTTGGCTCATCAATTGCGATAGTTTGTAAAGCTTCAGGATTATCGATATCAGCAATAGTATCACCAATTTCAAAACCTTCAACTCCAATAATAGCACAAATATCTCCAGCAATTACTTCTGTCACTTTTTTACGGCCTAAACCTTCAAAAGTATGTAATTCTTTAATACGTGATTTTATAACTTTACCATCTCTTTTTACCAAAGAAATTGGCATACCTTCTGTCAATACACCTCTTTCAAGACGACCAATAGCGATACGACCTGTAAATGCAGAGAAATCTAAAGATGTAATCAACATTTGTGGAGTTCCTTCAGAAACTTTAGGAGCCGGTACATTTTTGATTACCATGTCTAATAAAGGCTCAATGTTGTCAGTTTGGTTTCTGAAATCTTCAGACATCCAGTTGTTTTTAGCAGAACCATAAACAGTTGGAAAATCTAATTGCTCTTCAGAAGCACCTAATTCAAACATTAAGTCAAAAACTTTCTCATGAACTTCTTCAGGAGTACAGTTTTCTTTATCAACTTTATTAATAACTACACAAGGTTTTAAACCAAGGTCAATCGCTTTTTGCAATACAAAACGCGTTTGTGGCATTGGACCTTCAAAAGCATCAACTAGCAAACATACACCATCGGCCATGTTTAATACACGTTCTACTTCTCCTCCAAAATCCGCGTGGCCTGGAGTGTCAATAATATTGATTTTTGTTCCTTTATATTGAACTGATACGTTTTTTGAAGTAATAGTAATACCTCTCTCACGCTCTAAATCGTTATTATCAAGAATTAAATCACCTGTGTTTTCGTTGTCACGAAATAATTGACAGTGATACATAATTTTATCAACCAAAGTGGTTTTACCGTGATCGACGTGGGCAATAATTGCAATGTTTCTAATAGATTCCATCTGTGATTTTTAATGGGTGCAAAGGTACACTTTATTTTGATATAAAAAACGTTTCTGCGATAGTTTGCGTATAGACAAGTAATTAGTT
>Ga0247813_10000139_pt1 | contig 91590 bp, 84 predicted proteins | sample UWRJL169409C1_FD_180719 | JGI IMG/M metagenome (GOLD analysis project Ga0247813, IMG submission 180719) | Plant litter microbial communities from Arlington Agricultural Research Station in Wisconsin, United States - UWRJ-L169-409C-1 | ecosystem: Environmental > Terrestrial > Plant litter >...
GTTGCATTGAATACCGGTTAATGATGAATGGTTAAAAAGCAGCAGCAAACGAAGCCTTTTGGCAGGGAAAATGTGCGGTCAATCGGTTGTGTCGAGTATGTAAGCACCTTCATCCGCCACCGAAAAGTTCCGCAAAAGTAGTTGTTCGCACTCTCTTTTCCATTGCGTTATTTTCCACAAGCTGTTAGAACCATCAAAAACCACTATGGAAGGCCTGAAAGCAGGGAGAATACCGGATATTTTCAACCGTGGATTTTTTGAGATCAGCAGGATGTCGATCGGGATCTTGTTTTCCAGCTGTGCAAAACATACGCTGCTGTCGGCAATAAGTATGGTCGATTTTCCCAGTTGCCAAAGATTTTTATAAAGATTAGCTGGTGTTGATGAGGTAATATTGTTTTTTACTTGAAATAATACCCGGGCTGGTTTCAGATGGAAATTTTGTAACAACCCTTCTTTTATCAATGCGCTGTCGCCGATGAAATGATAGGCAGTCCCATCGATGAGATCTACAGCCTGGCATTTCGGGACATTATAAACGATTATTTTTTGTTGTTTTTGCGCAGCAATATTTTCAAGGCTGTAAATGGATAACAGGATGAATAAACAGGCCCATGAACATATCAGCAACTTTTTGTTTTTATTCAGCCAGCCGCCACATCCGGATAATATTACTCCGTAAAGCAAAAAACTGGTCAGCGCTGTAGCGAAAATATTATCGCTGACAGCGTAGGGGATTTGCAGGCTTTTAGTGATGAGGAAATTCATCAGCTGTACCAGCCAATCCGTAAGCTGGCCGGTAATGCTGGCTATGAACGGGATCCAGGAAAATGCCACTAATATTATTTCTATAAAAAGGATGAGCGTTGATAAAGGAACAGCCACCAGGTTGGTCAGCAAAAAATAATTGGGAAACTGATGAAAATAAAAAAGGCAGGCGGGAAATGTGATCAGTTGTGCCGCGATGGTGACAGCCGCCATTTCCCAAATTTTATTCAACCATTTATTTTTGATGTAAAAAGCATGATAAACTGGCTTTTGAAGCCACACGATCCCATACACAGCCAGGTAACTCAATTGAAAACCGACATCCCAAAGAAAAAATGGATCGTACCAAAGCAGCAGAAATGCGGATGCTGCCAGCGAATTATAAATAGATGCCTGCCGGAAATAATTTTTACCGATGATGATGCACGTGAACATTACTGCGCTGCGCAAAACGGAAGCCGATGCCCCGGTGAGCAAAGAGAACAGCCACAGAAAAAGTAATACCAGCAATACTTTTACAAATTTGGATCTTTTTATCAGGGGTGCCCTGTCCAGCAGCCAGACCAATAAAACATAGATCAATCCCAGATGAAGCCCGGAAATGGCGATGATATGTACCACTCCGGCATTGGTGTAAGCCTGCACCAGGTCTTTATCGAGATCGGCTTTGTAACCTATCAGCAACGCTTCGGCAATGCCCTGCACATTTCCATTTGCGGGTAAATGTTTTTGCAGGGTCCCGATAATATGATCCCTTGCTGAATACAACCATGCCTGAAAAAAAGGCTGATTGTTTTTATCCAGTAAACGATAATCATTTTTTTTAAGATAGGCGGTATGATAAAGTTTTTGAAAACCGGCATAACGACTGTAATCAAAGGCACCGGGATTTCCTGCCCCCTTGATTGTTTGTAAAGATTTTGAAAAAATGATCCGGTCGCCGTAGGCCATTGCAGGAGCACTGCTATCAGATAAAAAATACAGAATCATTTTTCCTGAAACTGAATAAGAATAATGTCCGTCAATCAACTTTTCTACGATGGCTTCAGCTTTTACTGATTTCGCTTTTTGAACCGGAGGTTCGTTAATGGTCGCGATCAATGAAACGCTGTCGTGATATATATTTCCATACCAGCCAGGCTGATGTCGCCCGTCTTTTTGCCGGCAGATAAAAAGTGAGATCGATAAGATCAATCCGTGTAAAATCAGCCCCTGTGCTTTTCTGAATTTGAAACGCACTCCTAAAGGAAGAGAATGGAACAGGCCTGTCGCAACAAAGCAGACCGAACAGGATATTACTATAAACTGAGGGCTGAACCGGATATACCATTGCATCAGTATTCCGGCGATGAGCGGGATGAGTAATCGTATAAAAGGCGCTGTTTTCCAGGGCGGACTTGTGGAAGAATTTTTCATACTCAAGATTAAGTTGAAGTGCGAACATAAAAAGGGGAAAAACAACAACAAATGCCGCTTTTTTACTGTTGTAAAAGAGTATATTTAATGAGTCTTGTCATTTTAATAAACCTAAACTCAACAACATGGGAATCTTATCATGGATCTTATTCGGCCTTATTGCAGGCGCAATCGCAAAACTGTTGCATCGCGGAGATGATCCCGGTGGCTGGATCGTAACGATCATCGTCGGAATAGTAGGGGCTTTTGTGGGAGGCGCTATCGCGAAATATTTATTAGGATGGCAGGATGCCATCGGCTGGAACTGGCATAGTTATGTAAGCTCGGTTGGAGGTGCAATCATCGTTCTGGCGATCTATAGAATGGTGACGAAAAAGTAATGGTCATAAATAATTGATTGCCGCAGATTCTCAGAGCAGTTTTCCTAAATGAACCCTGAGGATCCGCGGCATTTTTTGCCGTTCATTATGGTTAACTTTGGGGCTCCTTTTTATTATACATCACATGAAAAATATTCTTGTCTTAGCAGTGTTCTATACTTTTTTTGCCGGCTGCGCTACAAGGCCGTATGCTGATACCAATAAAGTGTATAAAAAGAAAGCGGCGTCATTTGCAAAGATCATCCGGGAGCAGCCAAAAGATTCTGTAGTTGCTGATTCGCTGAAGTTACCACCTTATTGGGTAGGAACCACCAACTTCGGGATGCGAAAACCCAACATGGTGATCATTCATCATACGGCGCAAAACAGCTGTGAGCAAACATTACAGACCTTCACACTCGAGCGTACACAAGTGAGTGCACATTATGTGATCTGCAAGGATGGCACATTGCATCACATGCTCAATGATTATCTGCGGGCATGGCACGCCGGTTCGGCAAAATGGGGCAGCAACACGGATATCAATTCTTCCTCCATCGGCATTGAGATAGACAATAATGGCGTGGATACGTTTTCTGCTGCGCAAATGAATACCCTGATGGGCTTGCTGGCCACCTTAAAAAAATCATACGGCATTCCTGCAATGAATTTCATCGGGCATGGAGATATTGCGCCTTCCCGAAAAAATGACCCCAATGTAACTTTTCCCTGGAAAACGCTGGCGGATAAGGGGTATGGCCTCTGGTATTCCGACACTACCGGAATGGTGGTGCCGCCCGATTTTAATAGCGTATATGCGTTACGGATAGTGGGGTATGACGTTTCTAAATTAGCGGCATCGATACAATCTTTCCGCAGGCATTTTATCGGCGAAGAAAAAGCAGGAGAATTATCGGAAGGGGAGAAGAAAGTGTTGTACTCTTTGGTGCAAAAATTTCTTTGATTAATAATGTATAATTATAGGTAACATCTTTTTCAGTTAAAAGTTGATTTAAGAAAGCGAAGGCATTTCTGCTTAAACAAATTATTAATTATACATTATTAATTATTAATTGCCGAGGTCTTTCAATAGCTCCCCCATCTCTTTTTCCTCCAGCACCATCCTCTTCGAGAATACTTCTTCATCATACCATTTGACGAGCCTTATGTATCCATCGGAAATTTCTATCCCGGTTATGTCTCCGTCATCATAACAACAGCATCCGGTGTTGAAGTAAGATGGTTTTACATCCTGTTGCGGGCCTTTGACATCAATCTTATTGGAAGGGTGATTATAGTATTTGCCGGAGGCGAAAACGGGTTGATGCGTATGCCCGGTTATAAGAATGAGATTGGTTCTTTCACTGCTCCATTCGTGCATCATCTTGTTGTGGTTATTGCGTAGCGAAAAATCCTTACTGGGTGCGTTGATGTTTAACCGCAGAAAACGTTGCAACGGCATCCAGATATGTGCTACGATCCAGGTGCTGAAAGCATTGTTATCACTCATCATATCGCCCTGGTGGCCATGTGTGAGAAAAATATCGAAGGCGGTATCACCATGATTGCATTTCAACACGATGCCTTCATGAACGGGCAACGGCATCTGGAAATATTTTTTAAGCAAAAAACTTACATCCAGTTTATTTTTCCAGATGATATCGTGGTTGCCAAATGTCTTGTAATAACGGTCAGGCTGAAACGCAGATTCTGCCGCGAATGCTTTTTCATTAGCCGGCAAAATTTCACCAGCTTTGAACTTCCACAATTCTTCACTGTCACCGAGGTTGATGAAACTGTAGCCTTCTTTGTAGTAATAACTCAATGCCGCCAGGTAATTCGTTTCGCAGCCTTTGAAATCATCCGCCCAGCTTTTATTTCCTTTATGCTGATCACTGAAAATGATGAACCTGTCTTTGCTGCAGGTGATATCCATCACTTTGATATTCTCGTTTTTTTGTTCCCGGCTGCTCGTATATAAAGTGCTCAGCGATTTGAAAACCACTTCCTTTTTCGGACTTGCAGCCAGTTTGTTGCCCATCCATGTGAGCGGCTTCTTCAAAAGATATTGTAATATCTTCCTCATTTTTTAGGGGTGAAATATTTTCCAACAACCGGCAATTTTGCCAACTCTTTTTGTTCAACCAATGCAACGAACCGGATGTATAAGAATAGTATCAGCGTGCCAATAAGGAAACTGAAATAAAAATTGCTGTACAAACCCGTGATACCTTTGTGTATGAAAAATAGCATCACCGCGATAACCATAAAAGCTACGAGTTTTTTCCATGCATAGGGAACCCGATAAACTTTCTGCCCCCAGATATATGACACTACCATCATTGCCCCGTAGCTTGCAAATGTAGCCCAAGCGCAGGCCATATAACTAAAGTAGGGAATGAAAATAAAATTGATCAGCAGCGTAATACCGGCGCCCATCAATGTGATCCAGGCACCTGATAACGTGCGGTTGGTGATCTTGTACCAAATGGAAAGATTGTAGTAAATGCCGAGAAACATATTTGCCAAAAGCAGAATTGGCACTACTTTCAGCCCCTGCCAGAAATCTTTATTGCGGATGAAATGTTTCCAGATATCAAGGTAAAGTACCACTACCAAAAACATAAGGCTGATAGTGATCACGAAAAATTTCATCACCCTGGCATAGGTACGTTGCGGATTTGCTTCATCAGCCTGTTTAAAGAAAAATGGTTCGGCACCCATGCGAAAACCCTGTATGAATAAAGTGATCAGGATCGACAATTTATAACAGGCGCTGTAGATACCCACTTCATTTTTTTTTGCCAGCTCACCTGCTACAGGAGCCCACCAGCCCAGCATCAGCCTGTCCGCAACTTCATTGATCATTCCGCCAAAACCTACAATCAGCAAAGGCAGTGAATAGATCATCATCTGCCTCCATAATTGTTTGTTGAAGTGAAATCTGATGCTGAAGAATTGTTTGCTTAACTGCAAAAATTGTATCGAAGAAGCAATGAGGTTTGCAATGATCACGTAGCCCACTCCATAATCTTTTATGTAAATCTTTGCCAGCAAACCATCCGGTTTTTCCATCGCGATCCTGGGTAGCACACTGATGAAAAAATACGTGAATGCTATCGTTACCAAAATATTGGTGATGCGTACTGCTGCAAATTTCCGCGGCCTTCCTTCTTGTCTGAGCAATGCGTAAGGCAGGGTGGTCAAGGTGTCCAGCGCAATGATAAGAATGGTGAAGACCAGGTACTCCGGGTGTTTTTCAAGTTTTAGCAAAGAAGATAGTGAACTTTGCGACAACAGCATTAATCCGGTGAAAAGCAATGTGGACACAAGAATTGATATAGATGCAGTGCTGTATACATCCTTCTTATGTTCTGATTTTTGCGAAAATCTAAAAAAAGATGTTTCTATTCCGTAGGTGAATACCACATTTAAGAAAGGAATTGCAGCATATACCATGCTCATTTCACCATAACCTGCGCCGCTGAGTTTTGCGGTGAGATAGGGTGTCAGTAAATAATTCAGGAACCTGGCAAGGATAGAACTGCCGCCGTACCACAATGTTTGCCCTGCTAATTTCTTGATGCTGCTCAATGGATGCTTTTAATTTTCCTCAAATTTAATTCTATAATTTGATTTAGTGTTTATATGTTATTTGTTGCGCAGGCGCAAAACGTTTGTTTTTTGTAAAGCTTGTATCGGTGAGGGTATAAAGGAAATAGATCAATTCCAGTTTTTGTCTTTCGGTAAACACAATCGGTTTTTGCAATAGGCTATCTAACGTCGGCTGCTGGCGATTGATACCCGATATATAATGTGTGATCACTTTATCAAGATCGTTGAAACGGCCGTCGTGCATATAAGGCACGCTGTATTGCACATTGCGCAAACTCGGAACTTTGAATTTCAATGAGTCCGACGAAAGCCCTGTAATGCGCTGCCTGCCTGCATCTCCAAAACGGTTGATCGGCAAGCCATTGTTTCGGAAACTGTTGTCGGTAAACAAAGGCTCTTTATGACACGATGAGCAGTTGGCTTTGTATAAAGCGTATCCGGATTCTTCCACCGGTGTAAATTTCAGTGTTCCGTTTTTCCATTGATCGTAGCGGCTGTTGGAACTGATAAGGCTGCCGGTAAATTGCGCCAGCGCTTTTAAAATGCGTTGTGTGGTGATGGCCTTATCTCCAAAGGCTGCTTTGAAAAAACGGCTGTAACTGCTGTCTGTATTGAGTTTTGCTAAAATGTTCTCCAGCGTTTCACCCATCTCGTTGTGAGCAGTGATAGGGCTGAGCGGCTGTACTTCAATATGGTTGATACCGCCATCCCAATGATAGGAGGTCATCCAGGCAAGATTGAAAAGTGCCGGGGCATTACGGCTGGTAAAAGTATTTTCTACACCATGACTCAGATCGTGATCATAGGTGCTGAACGCTGCGAATTGCTGATGGCAACTACCGCAACTGGTAACGCCATCTTTACTGAGGTTACCATCGTAAAATAATTTTCTTCCTAATTGAAAACCTTCTTCAGTCAATTTGTTTTTTGCAAAAATATTTCCGGTAGGTTTCGGCCAGCCCTTTGGTATGGCGAGTTTGAGTGGTGTGGGTTTGAATGGGCCATAGCCGTCATCTTTGGCAGCGCCCAGCAATGTGGCCATCAGCGCTATTAAGAGGATCATCGATATGGTGACTTTAAATTTCAATTACAAAATTGTTTTTACCCGGAACATGAAGGGGAAATTATCTGCAGCCTGCTTTGCCAGTACACCGGGAATGACAATTACCGGATTTTTTGCAATTGATCCCTTATCCCAGAATTTATCCAGGTCAACTTCAATCACGATCGTATGTGTTTCCTTTGGTCCGATGGTGAGTTTTTCGTTCAGGTCGAAAGAGATGCGGCGCATGGTTTTATTTTCGCCTTTATAACCGCCGATGTGCTGCTCAATCCGGTTGAGGTCGGCATGAGAACTATCAGATATGCCCTCCAGTTTGAACATCACATAACCGCTGTTCCAGGTCCAGAACATATCATTCAACGGATCGAGGGCGCCATCCTGTGCACCGCTGCAATTGAGCAGGCTGTCTACCCCCAATAAAAAAGAAAGCTGCCGGTAATTCCCTGGCGGTACTTTCATTTCAATGCTGTCTGCGCCAAATGCATTTACCAGGTGAGTATGCTGAAATGATTTTCCCAACTCTACATTGCTCACATAATATTTCAATTTTGAAATCGTGTATGGCTCGCCGTTAGGTGTAGTAAACATGCCATTATGATGAACGATCTTTCCATTGGCAATATGTACAAACTTCAGGACCAGGTTGCCATTTTGAGCGAAAAGTGAACTGTGAAGCATACATATCACGACAAAAGCAACTGCCTGTAGCAATATTTTCTTACTCATCTTTGGAAGGTTTGCGGCGGTTTTGTTTTACCACCGAATTTTTCTGTTTGCTTTCGAGCCTGCGGAGTTTTGCTGCCTTGCTTACTTTAGTGGCTTTGCGGGCTTTTTGTACCACTAGTGCTTTTGCGACCAAAGCATTCATTTTTTCAGTCACGAGTTGTTTGTTGCCCAATTGACTGCGTTCCGCCTGACTTTTGACCAGTAAAAAACCCTCCAGATTGATCTTGTTCTTCAGCTTTTCCGCTATCCTTTCTTTTTCTTCCGGTGAAAAAAGAGCAGAATTTGCCACCTGCCAATAACCTTCTACCATGGTTTCCACCTTGTTTACATTCTGGCCGCCTTTTCCACCGCTACGAGCCGTTTTAAATTTAATTTCGTAAGTTATATCGGGCATGATACCAAAATTACCAATAAAACAACCGAAATTGCCCCGGGCCAACCTATTTATGGCGTTAATATTTCGGTAAGAACAAAAAAATATACATTTTTGCAGGAAACCAAACACCACTTCAATTTGAAAAATATTTATCATTCATTGATCGAAAGGAAACAGCAGGGGAGGAAATCTTTTGCCGTACTGATCGATCCTGATAAAGTGAATGATGACAGCATGGAGCAGTTGATCGAACTGGCAGTAGAAGCCCGGGTCGATTATTTCTTTGTGGGTGGAAGCCTGGTCATTTCCAGTTACCTGGATGAATGTATCCAGCTGATCAAAAAGCGCTGCAATATTCCGGTGATCCTGTTCCCGGGCAGCCCGTCGCAGATCAGCAAATATGCCGATGCATTATTATATCTCTCGCTGATAAGCGGCCGCAATCCTGAATTACTGATCGGTCAACACGTTGTAAGTGCACCTGCGGTGAAAAAAAGCGGGTTGGAGATCATGCCGACCGGTTATATGGTGATCGATGGCGGTGCCCCGACAACCGTTTCTTACATCAGCAACGCTTCTCCTTTACCTTCCGATAAAAATGAAATAGCGATGTGTACCGCCATGGCCGGCGAAATGCTGGGCATGCGCCTGATCTATATGGATGCCGGTAGTGGTGCAAGAAGGGCCATTTCAGAAAATATGATCGAAAAAGTGGCTTCGTGTATTGATGTTCCGCTGATAGTGGGTGGAGGTATCACCACCGCCGAAAAAGCCTACCTGAATTGCAAAGCTGGTGCGGATGTGATCGTTGTAGGCAATGCGATAGAAAAAGATCCGATGCTGATAAAGGAGATATCAGCGGCTATTCACAGTGTACCGGTGGTGGTGCCCGTGCCCGTGCCCTCCAGCTGAAGCTGGAGGAAATTGAAGATTGGTGCGAATCATATTCTGCTGAAGCTGGAGGAAATTGACTTAAGGTCAAGAGAAAAATCCCATCATTTAAGGAGGAAAAACACAAAATCCGGATCGGTCTGTTGATTTTCTTTGTAGAAAAATAATATGCCTTTCGTAAAAGTTTATATACACTTTGTGTGGTGTACCAAAAAGAGGAAAAAACTCCTTATAACTCCCGAGATAAGAAAGACAGTCTGGAAGCATATCAAAGCGAATGCTAAAGAGAAAGGCATTCACATAGATCAGATAAACGGATATGAGGAGCATTGCCATGCGCTCATTTCATTAAATACAGATCAAACGATCAGGAAGATCATGCAGTTGATCAAAGGTGAATCTTCCTTCTGGATAAATCAGCAAAAACTAATCAAAGGGAAATTTGAGTGGCAGGATGAATATTATGCGGTATCAGTAAGTGAATCCGTTTTAGGCCGCGTTCGGGCATATATTAAAAGACAGGAAGAACATCATAGAAAGAAGTCTTTTGAAGAAGAATATGAAGAATTTATGGAGAGATTTGGATTGCAGAGATTTTCGGATGAAGAAGAGGTTCCTCCAACTGAAGTTGGAGGAAATTGAGGGAATTGATAATCGTTAGTACCATCAATTTCCCACATCTTCAGATGTGGGTTTCAGGGTTTTACTACTTCATCTTCTCCACACGCGACGGGGTTTCCTTCCCACTGATGATCCCCTTACTGCTGATGATGATCGCTTTGATGATCTCGGCCATATTGTTCATATCCAGCGTTTCCACTTCGTCTTCCTGCGTGTGATAAAATTTTTCCGTGTCCATTTTGGAAGTGCTGATAGTATGCGCCGGTACACCTAAAACGGCCAGGCTTGCATTATCTGAGCGATAAAACAATTGTTGTTTCGTGTAAGGATCAGGTTCAAATTTGAAGTTGCTGCCTGCAAGATTGTTTTGTAAGATTTTGCCGAAATCCGATTTATCAAAACCGGTGATGTAAGCGCTGTTCTTTCCCCATTCGCTTTCGGTACCGATCATTTCGATGTTGAACATCGCTACAGCTTTATCCGCATCAATTTGCCCCGAAAAATATTGTGAACCAAAACCGCCTAATTCTTCTGCTGTAAATGCCACGAATATGAGCGTGCGTTCATTGTTTTTCAGCTTGCTGAAATAATTTGCCAGCATGATCACCGCTGTTGTTCCTGCCGCGTCGTCGTTGGCGCCATTATAGATAGAATCCCCGGCAGCATTGGCCTTGCCGATACCGAGATGGTCATAATGTGCTGAAAAGATCACTGTTTCTTCCGGTTTAGTGCGGCCTGGAAGTACGCCAATCACATTCGCCAGTGAACTTATCGATATCGTATGTTTTATGGTGAAACTAAAAGTTGCCGGATTATTATCCGTAAGCACAAAAATTACCGGTGATTTTGAATCGAAGGTCTGGCCTTTAAATCTTTTTAACCTTGGAAAAACTTTTGCATAACTGCTACCCACAAATATTACCGCAGGTTGATTTTTTTCTATTGCCTGGTTGGCTACCTGCATCAGGTTCAATCCTGTATCCAGCACGAGTTTTATATAGCCTGACTTTTCCGTGATGTCGATCAGAGAGTCGGTAGTGACTGTGATGATGTTATCAGGATTCAGCGCCACATTATCCAGCGACCCACTGGCTGAAACCTGGGTAGCTTTTTTCATCGAAAAAGGCTGGCGGTAACTGTTCAGTCCGGTGAAGTATTTCAATCCGCTTTTTTTAAATTCAGCCGCGATAAAATCCGCCGCTTTATCTATGGATGGCGTAAAAGGCTTTCTGCCCTGCATATCATCCGAGGCAAGCGTTCGCTCAATCCTTTCCACTTCTGTAGGATTGATCAGTTTGTCAATATTTTGCGCAAAAGAAATCTGCGTAGCAACTAAAAAAGCTCCGGCTAAAAGAATCTGCTTCATTATTAATTCTTAATTTTTAATTCTTAATGGATCACAGGCTCATCATCTCTTTAAATTTCACCGCTTGCCTCCTGCTTACTTCTATTTTTTCGCCTGCCCTGAGATCCAGCAGCAGCCCGCCATTGAAATACGGCTCTACTTTTTCTATCATCCGCAGGTTGACGATATGTTTGCGGTTTGCCCTGAAGAAAACTTTTTCATCAAGACGTTCTTCCAACGCGTTCAGCGATTTTAAGATCAATGGTTTGTTGCTGCCAAAGAAAACTTTTGCATAGTTGCCCACGCTTTCAAACAAACGCACTTCCGATAATTTTACAAACCAGCAGCGTTCACCATCTTTTACAAATACCTGATCATTTTCACTCAGCATTCCACGGTTGATGCCGGCAATAGAAGCCGCCATTTCTTTTTCTTCAGCAAGCTGGAGTTTATGCAACGCATCCACCAAACGCTTTGGCTCTACCGGTTTCATCAGGTAATCCAGCGCATTCACTTCAAATGCTTTCAAAGCAAATTCATCGTATGCTGTGGTGAAGATCACATGTGGTGCACGATCTAGCTCGGTGAGCATATCAAAACCGGTTTTGCCCGGCATCTGGATATCCAGGAATATCAGGTCGGGCATCAGCTGCTCGATCTTCTCAATTCCTTCCGCGGCATTGGCAGCTTCACCTACCACTTCTATTTCGGGAAAATCAGATAGTAATTTTTTCAACTCGTTTCTTGCAAGCCTTTCATCATCGATAATAATAGCTTTGTGCATGGTACAAATAAAATTTGGTCGTTAGTGAATGGTTATAGGATACTGGCTACGGGCATGATAACTCTCGATTCCACCATGTTGCCGTTGATGTCCTGTATCTCAAAATGTGCTTTTCCGTTGTATAAAAGATTCAGCCTGTCCTGTGTGCTTTTTATTCCAAAACCTTCCGTATTCGAATCCAGCGAACCATTTAACCTGCCGGAGTTTTGTACCGTCAGTTCGTGGTGGTCATTTTTAAAAAAAGATGTGATGCGGATCGTTCCGCCGCGTATCTGTTTGCTGATGCCGTGTTTGATGGCATTCTCTACCAATGTCTGCAACATCATCGGTGGTATCGGCTGTTGCAGGGTATCAGGATCAATTTCAATATCGATCTGCAGCCGTTCTTCAAAACGCATGTGCTCCAGAGCCAGGTAATCTTTCACGATGTTGATCTCCTGTTGCAGCGGTACGGTTTCCTGTTTTTCTGCACGCATGCTGCTGCGCAAAATATTGCTCAATTCGGTGATCGCCGTTCTTGCCCTTTCAGGATTTTCATCCACCAAGGCACGGATGCTGTTCAATGCATTAAAGATGAAATGTGGATTGATATGGGATTTGATCGTTTTTAATTCCAATGATTTTACCAACGCTTCCAGCCGGAAAGTATCCAGTTCGCGATTGCGGTTTTTTTCTACATGGTGATAAATGAAATAGATGAAATTCCACATCAGCATCAGCCAGAGCGCATTGAAACTGCTGATGAAAAGACGTTGTGCGGCAGTGTACTTTTCCGCTCTTTCAGGATTGTATTGCAACAACGCATCTATTCCTTCGGAAGCCATTCCGAAAATGATTGAAAAAATAAATGTCAGCAGGACGAAATGTAATACCTGCTTCCTCAAAGGTTTATCGAGCAACCTGAAATGATGGATGCACAGCCGCATGCCATGAGTGATGGCCAGGCCCGTGATACAGGTTAGTATCAGGCTTTTGATATAGAGATGATCGGCTTTGCCGAAAGTGGTTACAAAGAAGATACTGATGCCTATATTCACAGACCACCCGATAATCTGGCACCACCAGTATTTTGAAATTTTATTTAGCATAATCAGCAGTAAAGCTATTTATTTAATCCCTAAAAAACCAGCCCCTTTTATTAGTGGCTGTATGCTCATGTGAAAGGCGGTGAAAAGTTGTTAGATGTTAGATGTCAGTTGTCAGCGGTTCTTTAGGATTGACCGTCGCCCCGTTTGTGGTCGGTCGGGGGAGGATAATCGTTAGTCAGTCACCAAAACAAATAACCTTTAAATTTATAGCTCCTGACAACTGACAACTGACAACTAACAACTATTTTTACCCCATGAACCCCAATCTAAACAATGAAGCTGGTCGACTGAGTGCTGCCGATAAGGAATTCGAGAACAATATCCGGCCCGGAGCTATCAGCCAGTTTACTGGTCAGCAGCAGATCATAGAGAACCTGACCATTTTCATAAAAGCTTCTAAATTAAGGGGAGAGGCATTGGATCATATCTTATTTCATGGCCCTCCAGGATTAGGGAAAACGACCTTGAGCCGCATCGTTGCCAACGAAATGGGCGTGAATATCAAGGAAACGAGTGGGCCGGTAATTGAAAAACCCGGTGATCTGGCAGGCCTGCTTACCAATCTCGAACCAAATGATGTGTTGTTTATAGATGAAATTCATCGACTAAGCACCGTGGTGGAAGAATATCTTTATGCAGCGATGGAAGATTACCGTATCGATATAATGATCGACAGCGGCCCTAATGCACGTACGGTACAGCTGAACCTTAATCCATTTACGCTGGTAGGGGCGACCACCCGCAGCGGATTGCTTACAGCGCCTTTGTTGAGCCGTTTTGGCATCAAAAGCCGCCTGGAATATTACGATACCGAAACGATCAAAAATATCTTATTGCGCAGCGCAGGAATATTGAAAACCAAAATTACCAGCGATGCCGCTAACGAAATTGCCGGCAGGAGCCGCGGTACACCACGTATTGCAAATGGCCTTTTACGTCGCGTACGCGATTTTGCACAGGTGATCGGAAATGGTGTGATCGATATGGGCATCACCGAACATTCTCTCCGGGCCTTAAATGTGGATGCATTCGGGCTGGATGAAATGGATAACCGCATTCTTACAACGATCATTGATAAGTTCAAAGGCGGACCGGTGGGCATTACCACCATTGCGACAGCAGTTGGGGAAGAACCAGGTACTATCGAAGAAGTGTACGAGCCTTTCCTGATAAAGGAAGGATTTATCATGCGTACCGCCCGCGGACGGGAAGTGACGGAAAAAGCATACAGGCATTTAAAAAGAGTGCCGCACATTGGCGGCACTCAGAATACTTTATTTGGCGGCGGGTGATTATTCCGAAACCACCAGCCTGAAACCATTTCCGTGAATATTCACGATCTCGAGATGGCTGTCTTCTTTTAAATATTTGCGCAGCTTGGCGATGTATACGTCCATGCTGCGGCCGTTGAAATAAGTATCGCTGCCCCAGATCTTTTTGAGGGCGGCTTCACGTGGCAAAAGATCATTCTTATATTCTGCCAGCATTTTCAACAATTCATTTTCTTTTGGAGAAAGCGTTTGAACTTTTCCGTTTACGGTCAGTTCACGCAACCTCGGGTTGAAATGATACGAACCCAGGTCGAATTCTGCGTTCACTTCTTCGCGGTGAATTTCTTCGTTGCGTTTGAGGATCGCTTTTATCTTGTGCAATAATACTTCGCTATCAAAAGGTTTGGTGATATAATCATCCGCTCCCAATTTGTATCCCTGGATAATATCATCTTTCATCGTTTTTGCACTGAGAAAAAATAAAGGCACATCAGGATTGATATCCCTGATCTCTTCTGCTACTGTGAATCCATCCATATTCGGCATCATCACATCCAGCAGGCAGATGTCAAATTTTTCGCGTTGAAATGCGGCAAGTCCAAGGCGTCCATCTCTTTCCAGCGTCACATCGTAGTCATTCAATTCCAGGTAATTCTTCAATACCATACCAAGGTTTGTGTCGTCTTCGCACAATAAAATTTTGGGTTTAGCTGCTTCCATGTTCTATTAGTTTATTTACAAATAAAATTAATTCATTATTGTTACTGCTAATATAATGCCTAATTTTTTGTTAACCTTAAAATTATTAAAGATTGAAAATGAATGCATAAAAGCAGATTTTAAAGTGATAAAATGATTTCGCTGATTATTTGCTTCGCAAATTTTTAAACTACAAATTGAAAGTTTGTTTTGTAAGATCAAAGTTGCGTTTCGCTTTGCTTTGGCAAAACAATCTGAGAAATCATCTTTATCTTTTCTATAACCAGCGCTTTTCTCATCACCGGGTCATCCATATTAAAAAGCCACTCATAAAGAGTGGCTTCCTAATTATTTTTTGATATTATTATTTAAAATCTTCTTCCGTCACACCTTCATTTACTTTGATGGAAGTGTATTTGAATGCGATTTCCTGTTCGCCGGTATTACGGGTAACACTGAAAGGGAATGTCAGATTACCAACTTTTTTGTAATCAGCATAAGTGATGGTCATCGCGATATCCTGATCACCTTCTTTGGTAGTGGTTTCTTCCTGTAACAGCAATCCTGTTTTGCTGGAATATTGCTGTACAGAAACCCTTCCGCTTGGCATGGTCACTTTCAAACGATAAGTATTTTCGCCGTTTACAGAGCCTGAACCAACATATTCCATTTTGTAGTCGGAAGTAGCATAATACAATTGTGGAACGATCGCCTTTTCGTCTGCCGCTTCCTTGATTTCTCCCATGTTCATGTCTTTTTTCTGGCCCATTTGTGCCTGGTAACCGGTAGTTCCGTTGAACACCGCTTTCATCACCGTCATGGTACCATTCATCTTTATTTCTACAGATGTTTTTAAAGGAGCTGAACGTTTGTCAGTACCATCAAAAGTACGGCCCATCATATCCAATGTAAATGTCTGGTTGAGGCTGGTTATTTTTTTCAATTCATCCTTGCCACCGATTGCTTTCAGATAATCTTCCACGATGGAATATGCAGAAACCTTATCGGTAGTTTTAGGCGTTTCGTTGGTGTTGACTGTTTTTACAGAATCAATCACCGGGTCAGCCCATTTATCATATTTTTTGATAGGGTAACCAAGCCTCAAAAGTGTTGGCAAAATTTTAGAACCATTACCAACGATCACGATACGGCTGTTGGTTTCGTTCAGGTAATTTTTAGAAACCCTCTTGATATCTTCAATCGTCAGCGCATTGATCTTTTGCAGGTAAGTGCGGTAAAAATCTTTCGGCAGGTTATTGATCAGAATATTACTTGCGTAACGTGCGCTGCGGGAAGGATCTTCCATACCCAACGCGAATGATCCGTTGTAGATAGCTTTTGCATTATCCAGTTCATCCTGGGTGATCTTGCCATCACGCATGTTCAATATTTCAGCGATGATCTCTGCAACAGCGCTATCCGCTTTATCGGTACGCACCGCAGCAGTAGCTTTGAAGAGGCTCTGGAAACGGCCGCTTCCCAACTGAGAATAACTACCATATGTGAAGCCATGTTTTTCGCGAAGGTTCATGAAAAGTTTTGCTTCGGCACCCCCACCAAGAATGTGATTGGTCAGCAGCAGAGCATGATAATCACTTCCGTTCATAGGATTGGTAACCAGGTTACCAACGCTCATTTCTGCCTGTACAGCAGTTGGTACATCTACAAAATCAATTTCCGTCTTATCCGGATTTTTTACATCAGGAATCGAAGGAAGGGCAAGTTTTTTACCTGTCCAGCTGCCGAAATATTTTTCAGCCAAAGCTTTTGCCGCTACCGGCGTAATATCTCCTACAAAAGTGAGGTAACTGCGGGATGGGGTGATGTAATTTTTGTACGCATCCTGTATGTCAGCAAGCGTTACAGATTTTACTGTTTCTTCCGTTTCAAACTCACCCATAGCGGTATTTTTGCCATAGCTTAATGCTTGCGAAACACGTGCTGCGATTACTTTTGCATTCTTGTCGCCTGATTTCAGGTTGGTAATGGTCTGTTGTTTCAATTTATCAAGCGATGCCTGCGGGAAAGCCGGATTTTTCAATCCATCTGCCAAAAGAGAGAATGCTTTGTCGAAATAACGGGTAAGGGAAGACGCAGATCCGCCGCCAGCCGAAAGATTTACATCAGCACCGATGATATCCACCGCTTCATCAAATTCAGCTTTTGACTGGGTTTTCGTTCCTTCACCAAGCATGCTGCCCATCAGTTCCATCACTCCGGCTTTATTGCCTTCTTTGATGGGGCCGGCATCAATGATCAACGATGCGCTCACTTTAGGAAGTTTATGATTTTCCACGACTAAAATAGTCATGCCATTTGGAAGATTATATATAACCGGATCCTTGAAAGTAACCACCGGTGCAGGCCCTGCTGCAGGCTTCTTCGTACGGTCTACCTGCGCAATCGAATGCTGTAAAACAAAAGCACTCAAAGCCATTAAAAATATTTTTTTCATGTTTTATTTTTTTTGAAAATATAAATAGGGAGAAGTGCAATTATTTTTTAGGAAGATAATATAAAACCACACGCTGATTTTTGTTCAGGTATTTCTTCGCGACATTCTGGATATCCTGCCTGGTCACTTTCCTGATCTCATCGAGTTCGGAATTGATATGGCCGGTATTCTTGTTGTAAAATGTGTAACCATCCGCAAGGTTTTCCGCCACACCCAGCATGGTTGAATTTGCACTTACATAATTGTTCTCAAACTGGTTTTGAAGTTTGGTGAATTCTTTCTCGCTGATGAGTTCTGTTTGTAATTTAGCGATTTCATCATCCATATCTTTCAGCAAAGTATCCAGTGGGGTATCATTGTTTGGCAACGCATACATGATGTAAGCACCATAATCTTCCAATGCATAACTGAATGAACCTACCTGCACGGAATTCTTTTTGGTATCCACCATTTTTGTAAACATACGGCTGCTGTTGCCCTGGCTCAGGACGGCGGAAGCCATTTCAAGCGCTTTTGATTCTTTGCTGGTCATGCCCGGTACACGGTATGCTTCCATGATAGCAGGCAGCTGGATATTATTATCATAAGCAGTATCAACAATCTCTTTGGTGATAGGCGCTTCGTCAAATTTAGTTTTTACGATCGCTTCGCCACCCGGAATATCCTGGAAATAACTTTCTACCAATGCTTTGGTTTTGGGTATATCAAGATCGCCGGTTACTACCAGCACTGCATTTTTTGGAGTGTAGAATTTTTTATTGAATGCCTGGAATTCCTGCAACGTAGCAGCATCCAGGTGTTCCATGCTTCCGATAGGTACCCAACGGTAAGGATGGTTGATGAACAGGCGTTTCATGATCTCAGCCACAAAATTTCCGTAAGGCTGATTATCTACACGAAGGCGTTTTTCTTCTTTTACAACTTCATTCTGAGTTTTTACACCCACTTCGTTGATCACCGGGTGAAGCATCCTTTCGCTTTCCAGCCAAAGGCCTGTGGCCAACTGGTTGGAAGGAAACCTTTCAAAATAAAAAGTACGGTCCTGGGATGTATTGGCATTATTTTGTCCGCCATTGCTGCTCACGATCTTCATGAACTCACCTCTTTTGATGTTGTCTGACCCTTCAAACAAAAGGTGTTCAAAAAAGTGGGCGAAACCAGTACGGTCAGGCTGTTCATCCTTGCTACCCACGTGGTACATTACGGAAATGGCCACCACCGGTGCAGTCTTGTCTTGGTGCAAAATGACGTGCAAGCCATTTTTTAAATTGAATTCAGTGAAAGCAACCTTTTGGGCATTTGCCGCAAAAGCCGCCGCCATCAAAGAAAAGCAGAATAAACTTTTTTTCATATATGATTAAATTAAGGTGACAAATGTAACGGTTGCGTAGGGATTTAGGCTATTCCGGGCGGAAATTGTGATGTACGGTTGAGACGACGGACGATTGACTACGGACCACGTACCACTGACCACCGACCACAGCCTATAGAACCGACCACTACTCATCATAAAGACAGTTCATAGAAAAAGAACGTACGGTTGTCAGTCGCCTGTGGTCTGTGGTCGGTGGTCGGTGGTCGGTCGTCTCTTTTCGGTGGCCGATTGCTTTTCTCCTTAACTTTAGCCCACAAAAAAACAGCAATGCCAGATACTAACACATTCTCGGAAGCCATCAAAACAGGATATACATTCAAAGGCGAGTCAGTACAGATAGGTGCCGCCATGCTCAATGGCGAAGTTGTAAAAGAAGCGGGCATATTTCTTCCGCTCAAAACCCTCAATAGACATGGCCTCATAGCAGGCGCTACCGGTACCGGTAAAACCAAAACCCTGCAAATGATCAGTGAGTTCCTGAGCGATGCCAGCGTGCCGGTGTTGCTGATGGATATCAAAGGAGATCTGAGCGGAATTGCCGCCACAGGGTCGGTGAATGATAAAGTGACAGAACGCTACCAGAAGCTTGCGTTGACTTACACACCGTCTTCTTTTCCTTCGGAATTATTATCCCTGTCGGGAAAAAATGGCGTGAGATTGCGGGCAACCGTCAGTGAATTCGGGCCGGTTTTGCTCAGCAAAATATTAGGACTGAATGATACTCAGGGGGGAGTGGTAGCGCTTATTTTCAAATATTGCGACGATAACCAGATGCCCTTGCTGGATCTGAAAGATTTCATCAAAGTATTGCAATACATCGGCGACGAAGGCAAAGCAGAAATTGAAAAATTGTATGGCAAAATATCCACCACCAGCACCGGCACCATCCTACGCAAAGTGATTGAATTGCAGCAGCAGGGCGCTGATGTGTTCTTTGGTGAGCGCAGTTTTGAGGTGGATGACCTGATGCGTATCAGCGACGACGGCCGTGGGATGATCAGCATTTTGCGGGTGACGGATATCCAGGATAAGCCCAAGCTTTTTTCCACGTTCATGTTGCAGATGCTGGCGGAATTGTATGCCAGTTGCCCCGAAGAAGGCGATCTTGATAAGCCGAAACTGGTGATGTTCATCGATGAAGCGCATCTTATTTTCCAGGAAGCAAGTTCGGAATTGATTCAGCAGATCGAAACCATCATCAAACTCATACGCTCCAAAGGCATCGGTATTTTCTTTTGCACACAAAATCCGATGGATGTGCCAGCCAGCGTACTGGGCCAACTCGGCCTGAAAGTGCAGCATGCGCTGCGGGCATTTACGGCGGCTGATCGTAAGGTGATCAAACAGACCGCCGATAATTATCCTGAAACAGAATATTACAAAACGGAAGACCTTATTACACAACTCGGTATCGGCGAAGCATTGGTGACTATGCTGAACGAAAAAGGTATTCCTACTCCATTGGCACATACGATGCTTTGTTCGCCCCGCAGCAGGATGGACGTGCTTACCGATGACGAGGTAAATAATATCAATGCAAAAAGCAAGCTGGTGGCAAAATATAGCAAGGATGTAGACAACAACAGTGCTTACGAAATACTCACCGCCAAACTTCAGGAAGCTGCCGAAAAAAACGCAGAAGAAACTACTACTACTTCAAAAAAACCGGCAAAGGAAGAGCCATCAACCTTTGAAAAAGTGGCGAATAATTCAGTGGTGAAAAGTATGGTCCGGACAGCCGGCAACGGGATAATCCGCTCTCTGCTCGGCGCCTTGGGATTAGGCGGCCGCACTACCAGGAAAAAGTCTTCCTGGTTCTAAACTCCATCTTTGACCTCTATCAATTAAAAAAAATATTTATTTATTTTTTTGGACTGTCGCATGATTAATTATTAACAATTGTATTTGTGGATACTTGTCAAACAGGTAATTATGGATTAAATCTGAGAATATCTGTAATATTATCCGCTTCCTTGTAGAAGTATTTCTACAAAAATTTCTTAAAATACTTGGTTTATAGTAAATACCACATTATCTTCGTTTCGGTTTTTCATAGGATATTGGATTTTAAAGCGGGACTAGATTTCTATCTTGGTCCCTTTTTTTATGCCTGTACTTAACTAATGACTATTTTTTTAAACGGAGATCCTGTCTGTCATCTGTTTCAACGATTCCTTCAGCGATCAAAAAATTCAATACTTCCCATAGTTTGGCAGAATGATGAGAAGGAAGTTGTTTTATCAGCGTTTCAAAAGGGATAGGTTGAGATTGAAGAATTTTTTTAATGTCTGCCGCGATGGTTTCAAATTGTGCAGTCTTTATTTCCTGTTCTTTCCGTTGAATGCAATTATCGCAGATACCGCAATTTTTTCCTGAGACTTCCCCAAAATATGCTGCGATCATTTTATTCCTGCAATCCGATCTGTTTTTTACATACTCCGAAATTGCCTTGACACGGCTTTCAGAATGCTGCCTTCTTGCCGCGATCCTGCTCTCGTCAAATTTAAAATCGTCGGAATACATCCTGTTACGGATAAGATACAGTTGCGGTTTTTCCGCAGCAGGCTGGTAAACGATCACCTGGTAGCGATGAAGCGCCATCAGTTTTTCGCGTATCTCCGTTACCGGTAATTTCAAAAATTTAGCCAGTGAATGCTCATAAATGGAACAAGTCTGGTCAAATATTCCTTCATAAGTGCGGAGCAATCCTTTCACCACAACATCGAGTTCGGGATGCTGCTGCTCAAATTCACGCAGATCGCTTTTGGAAGCGATGAAGCGGGCCACAGAAGGCTTGAACACTACTTCATTATAACTCAACAATCCTTCCTGCGCCAGCGCCTGTATGCCGTAAGTAGCCTGCAGAACATTGAGTTTGAAATTGGCGGCAAATTGTGCCAGGTCAAAATCATAGCTGCTTTCTTCTCCGCCACCGGCGGCCACCTGCAGGTAATTCATCAGGGCGGTGTAGATCTTTTTTATTTCCGCAAGCGGAGGATAACGCAGTCCGATCTTTTCAAACAACTCATCTGTTTCCTTGAGGTTATGCAATAGAACAGCGTACGCACGCTTTCCATCTCTTCCGGCACGGCCAGCTTCCTGGTAATAATTCTCTATACAATCCGGTACATCATAATGCACCACCACCCGTACATCAGGTTTGTCGATGCCCATTCCAAAGGCATTGGTGCATATGATCACCCGGGTTTTATTCTGCACCCAGTTGTCCTGTTTTGTGGTGCGTGAATCCCCAGAAAGCCCAGCATGATAAAAATCCGCATCGATCTGTTGCATTCTCAACAGTTCCGCCACCTGCTGGGTTTGTTTGCGGCTTTTGCAATAAACGATGGAAGAGCCTTTCACTTTAGAAAGTATTTCCACCAATTTTGACTGTTTGGATGCAGGCTGAAAAATGCTGTAAGAAAGTTCGGGGCGCTCAAATGATTGCCTGAAAATCTGTTGCGAAGCGCCGAATAATAATCTATCACAAATATCTTTCTGCACTTCAATAGTGGCCGATGCAGTAAGCGCAATCACCGGTACCGACGGCAAATGGCTGCGTAGCTTCGCGATACGCAAATATGGCGGGCGGAAATCGTACCCCCATTGCGAAACACAATGTGCTTCATCCACCGCTATGAGACAGGGTTTTATGGCAGGCAAAAATTCGAGAAAAAGAGCGGTTTCCAGCCTTTCGGGAGAAACGTATAAAAACTTATAATCGCCGAATGCGGCATTTTGTAATGTCTTTTTTACTTCGTTGAAATGCATGCCGGAATATACAGCCAACGCCGGGACCCCTCTTTTGTTCAGGTTCTCCACCTGATCTTTCATCAGTGCGATGAGCGGGCTCACTACGAGGCAAACACCTTGCATCACCATCGCCGGCACCTGGAAGCAGATGGATTTTCCGCCGCCGGTAGGTAATAACGCCAACACATCTTTCTGGCTGAGCACAGCTTCTACAATGTCTTTTTGCAACGGCCGGAAATTGTCGTAGCCCCAATATTTCTTCAGTATATATTCCGGAGTGATCTGTTCCATGAGAGCGTACAAATTACGCTTAATTGTTTGTTTTTTTTGGGAGAAAAAAACGGTGCAGAAGTGGTGAAAGCAACATTTTGAGTTGACATCTCGGGAGATGTCAACTCAAATCACTTTCTTCACAAACAACCTCAGCGAATTCGCGGCCAGCACAATATCGCTGAAGCCCATCGCCAATGCCGCAACCGTAGGGCTTAACAAACCGATCGCTGCCACAGGTATCGCCACAATATTGTAGGCAAATGCCCAAAATAGGTTTTGCTTGATGGTGATGTAAGTATGTTTTCCCAATCCTAATGCATTCGGCAGATTTTTTAATCCATGGTTCATCAGCACCACATCGGCACTTTGCATGGCAATCTGCGACGCATCGCTTAAAGAAATTCCGAGCGTAGCTTTCGCCAGTGCCGGTGCATCATTGATACCGTCGCCGATCATTGCTGTAGGGGACTGTGCATTGAGCGCCGCGATCTTTTCCAGTTTTTGTTCTGGTGTCTGTTCGGCATACACTTCGTCAATTCCCAGTTGTGATGCCACTTCCATGCATTTTTCCTTGCGGTCACCACTGAGCAAAATTGTTTTTACCCGGCGGCTATGCAACCAGCCGATCACCTGTTTTGCTTCAGGCCTTATTTCATCCGCCACATCGATCCAGCCCAGCAAAGTTTTGTTTTTAAGGATAAAAATATTGTGGTTGCCGTCTGCAGCTCCTTCGGGCAGCAACTGATAAGAACCTGCTTCGTAAACATTCCCTTCATTATCCTCTGCTCTTACACCAAGGCCTTTTATCTCTTCAATCTTTTTCCAACGGATCAGGTCTTTTGTCTGCCATTCACCAGCCACCGCTTTCGCTACCGGGTGATTGGAATATTTTTCCAGCGAAAAAGCGATCTTTTTAAATTCATTTTCATCCATGCTGGTTTGTGTACCCGCAATAACGAAATTTCCCGTGGTCAATGTACCTGTTTTATCAAACACTACCTGCGTGATACTTTTAAAACTTTCGAGGCTTGCCGCATTCCTGAACAAGATGCCGGTACGTGCAGCACGGCCAAGCCCAACGGCAATGGCAGCAGGGGTTGCAAGCCCCATCGCACAAGGGCAGGAGATCACCAACACGGCCACACTCCGCATCAGCGAACTGCCCAATGTCTGGCTGAAAGCAAAATAATTAAGTAAAAATGTTAATGCTGCAATGCCGATCACCAATGGCACAAACACGGCGCTGATCTTATCCGCTAATTTCTGCATCGGCGGTTTTTCGGATTGTGCATGTTGCACCATTTTCAATATGCCGGATAACACAGTATCTTTTCCGGCGGCCGTCACCTGCGCTTTTACGATGCCGTTCTCCAGTACACTTCCTCCGATCAACAGGTCTTTTTTTCCTTTGCTTACAGGTATACTTTCGCCGGTGATGATGGCTTCATTCACCGAGCAATCGCCCCAAAGGATCTTACAATCTGCCGGTACCTGTTCGCCGGTTTTTATTAAAACGAGATCCCCGGTTTTCAATTGTGAATTGTCTATCGGAAATACCTGTTCCTGGTGTTGATCGTCGAACGCGATCATGTTGGCCATCACTTTCTGGTTTTTAGCCAACGCCTTCAATGCTTTTTGAGTAGATTGTATCGAAGCTTCTTCGAGGTAATTTCCCATGAATACCAGGGTGATGATAGAAGCGGTAGTTTCAAAGAAAAGATATTGCTCGCCGAGATGCAAAACGGCGCCGGTGAGGCTATAAGCAAATGAAGCCAATGCTCCCACCGCTATCAGAACATCCATATTGGGCAAACCATTACGCAGGCTTTTGATAGCGCTCCGGCCGAAAAACCACATACCGGTAATGAATACCGGAAGGCAAAGTACCAATTGTACCCATGGATCCATCAGCCAATGAAGCGGCAGCCATTGGTGCAGCATGTGCAACATCAGCACGAGTGTAAATGGTAACGTGAAAAGAAAACGTTTTTTATTATTCGATAAAAAGCCATGGCTGCTTCCATGGTCATGATCATGGCCTGCATGTGGATCCTCCTCCTCCTTCACATGATAACCGAGGGAGGAAATGCCTTTTTTTATTTTATCTGTATCGATCGTTTCAGTGCTGGTAAAACTTACCCCACCATCGATAGGATTGACCTTGATGTCTTTCATCCCTTCTTTCTGCAGGAGTTTATTTACGCTCAGGGCGCAATTGCTGCAGGTCATGCCTTCTACTGTCCAGTCTACTTGTTCCATAATGCAAAATTATCTTATGCCGGAGCCAACGATTTACTAATTATGAAATTTATCTTTGCATCATGGATGTAAATTTTTCACTGGACGAAATATCCGACGCGGCTTTAACATTTCTGAAAACGATCGGTGATCGCAAAGTGGTGGCTTTTCATGGAGAAATGGGAGCGGGCAAAACCACGTTCATACATGCGGTATGTGATGCTATGGGGGTAGAGGGATCTGTTAGCAGCCCTACTTTTTCCATCATCAATGAATATGTGACTAAAACGGGTAATATCATCTGCCATATGGACCTTTACCGCCTCAAAGACGGAGAGGAAGCCATTGGTGCCGGAGTGGAAGATGCCCTCTATTCAGGCAATTTATGCCTGGTGGAATGGCCGGATAAAGCCCCCGGGCTGTTCCCGGAAAACACCGTGCAATGTTATTTATCTTCTACCGGCAATAATGCCCGGAAATTGCAAATAAAATTGTAATTTGTACGTCACTTTGAACCTTTATGGCAACAACAAAACCTTTTGTATCCCCCTCTTTTTCGTACGAAACTCTGGAAGAAACGCTGGACGTTAAGCACAAAACAGAATCTTTGTGTATCGGAATTCCCAGGGAAGATACTTTCAACGAAAACAGGATAGCCCTTACGCCTGAAGCGGTAGGTGTGATGGTGGCCCGCGGCCATGAAGTGAATGTGGAAACCAAAGCGGGCGAAGGAGCCAACTACAGCGATAAGGATTACAGCGAAGCCGGGGCAAAAATATTGTACGATAAAAAACAGGTGTTTGAATGCGATGTCATCGTAAAAAGCGCTCCCGTAAGTGAGGAGGATTGCGAATTACTCAAGCCCAATCAATATATCGTATCCCCGATCCACATTGCCGTCATGAAGAAGGAAGTGCTGGAAAAGATGATGGCGAAAAAGATCACCGCGTTAAGTTTTGAAAATCTGAAAGATGATAGCGGGCACAATCCCATCGTGCGTAGCATGAGTGAGATCGCCGGCAGTGCAGTGATGTTAATCGCGGGGCAGCACCTGAGCAATGCCAATAACGGCAAAGGCGTGCTGGTAGGCGGTATCAGCGGTATCCCGCCAACAAAAGTGATCATCATAGGCGCGGGTATTGTGGGAGAATACGCAGCCCGTACCGCACTGGCGATGGGGGCAAGCGTGAAAGTTTTTGACAACAGTATTTACCGGCTCAAACGTATGCAGAATAATATCGGCGTACGCATGTGGACCTCGGTAATAGAACCTAAAATATTGGCCAAGCAACTCCGCACCTGTGATGTGGCGGTAGGTGCACTTGGCGGAACAGGCGGTCGTACGCCGGTAGTGGTTTCGGAAGAAATGGTGGCCGATATGCGGCCGGGTACGGTGATCGTGGATGTGAGCATCGATCACGGCGGTTGTTTTGAGACCAGCATGGTGACCACCCACAAAAAACCTGTGTTTAAAAAATACGATGTGATCCATTACTGCGTACCCAACATCCCGAGCGGTTTTGCCCGTACGGCATCGCAGGCCATCAGTAATGTATTGATGCCTTTGCTGCTCGAAACGGCCGATGAGGGCGGTATTGATAATGTGATCTGGCATAAGATCAATATCCGCAGCGGCATTTATTTATTCAAAGGAGCGCTGACGAATTTTCATCTGAGTGAACGATTCGACCTGAAGTATACTGACCTGAACTTGCTCATTGCCAGCAGGCGGTAATCAATTTAGAATCACGAATGGTCCATTCGGTTTGTAGATTTGTCGTTCTGTTAAATTTCCTCCCAACATTCGTAATTAATAATTCGTAATTTTTATGTCTTCTGTAAATGAATATTTTGAAACACTTCCCGAAGAACGTAAAGCTGCGATGGAAGAATTGCGCAAAGTGATCAACAAAAATATCCCCAAAGGATACGAAGAAGTGATCAATTACAAGATGCCTTCCTGGGTAGTGCCGCACAGTCTGTATCCTGCGGGCTATCATTGTGACCCGAAGTTACCATTGAGCCTGATCGGCATCGTTTCGCAAAAGAATTTCATTGCTATGCACCACCTTGGCATCTATGCTTCGCCTGAATTGCTGCAGTGGTTTGTGGATGAATACCCGAAACATTCCACGGCGAAGCTGGATATGGGCAAAGGCTGTATCCGGTTTAAAAAGATGGATCAGATACCTTATAAATTGATTGGCGAGCTGGCGAAAAAAATGCCGGTGAAAGATTGGGTGACGTTGTATGAAAAAGCATTTACAAAGAGGTAATAACAGTATATTGCACGCAAAGGAACAAAGAAAAGCAAAGGCGCAAATCTAATGTAATAGATTTGCGCCTTTTGTATTTATACTTTGCGCCTTTGCGGAAAATTATTTGAAATCTCCGATCGGGATCACTTCCTTACAAAAATTATATTCATGCGGATCATTGCTGCTTACGATCACCAGCTTCCCATTCGTATATTCATTCACCAGGCGGAGATATAATGCGATCCCATCCGCATCCAGGTTGGTGGTAGGCTCATCGAGTAAGAGCATTTCGCTGTGACTAAAAAAAGCCTGTGCCATTTTCAACCGCTGTTTCATGCCACTGCTGAAGTAACGGATCTGTTTATTGGCTGCCGCAGAAAGGCCGACAGTTTCCAGAATATCTTTTACAGATCTTGTGAGTGGCTTGAAAGTCTGATGAAAATCAAGCGATTCCACCGCTGTCATTTCTTCAATCAATTCAAGATAAGGGGCGGTAATGGATAGGTAGAGAAAGGGTTGTTCAATAGCTTTATTATCCTGAGTGTAAATGATGTTCCCTTCACTGTGCATCACCGATCCGGCCAGTACCTGCAACAGCGTGGATTTTCCCGAACCATTAGGCCCGGTAATGGCGTATTGGTTGCCCGGCAGAAATTCATGGCTGAAGCGGCGGAAGATCCACTCCCGGTTATAACGTTTGCCAAGATTGTTTGCTGATATGTGCATGGGAAAAGACCACTGACGACCGACGACCGACCACCGACCACCGATGTGTTGTGATAGTTAGAACTAATTTTGTTTCATGCAAGATTTAAAATAAAGGACTTTCGGATTAAGCTAAATAATGACGGCGACAAATAAGTGCTTCGGATAAAATTGAACACTTCAAAGGTTTCACCATTTACTATTCACCATTCACTATTCGTCGTCGTTGTTTCCCTTGCTGAACCTCTTGATGATCCCCCGTCCGCTTTCCTGGATGAAGGTAACGATCTCGTCCCTTTCATCAGTAGCAGGCAATTCTTCTTCGATGAAATTCAGCGCCTGCGATGTGTTCAGGTTCTTATTATAAATGATGCGGTAAATGTCCAGGATCTGGTTGATGCGGGTAACAGAAAAACCTTTGCGTTTCAGCCCCACAGAATTTACACCGGCATAACTCAATGGCGTACGGCCGGCTTTGATATATGGCGGAACATCTTTGCTTACCAGCGAACCGCCGCTAACGAAAGCATGCTGTCCGATCTGTACAAACTGGTGAATGGCGCACATTCCCGCAAGAATGGCATTGTCTCCCATGATCACATGTCCGGCCATCTGGGTATTGTTGCTCATGATACAGTTATTGCCTACCACGCAATCATGCGCAATATGGCTGTAAGCCATGATCAGGCAATTATTGCCCACTTTGGTCGTCCATTTATCCTTGCTACCGCGATTGATGGTGACGAACTCACGGATAGTGCAGTTGTCGCCGATCTCAACGGTGGTATTTTCCCCTTCAAATTTAAGATCCTGAGGAATGGCGGCTATTACAGCTCCGGGAAATATCCTGCAGTTCTTGCCAATTCGGGCCCCTTCCATGATGGTGACATTACTGCCGATCCAGGTGCCTTCGCCAATCTCAACATTGGGATGGATCACGCTGAAAGGATCAACCTTTACATTGGTGGCCAGCTTGGCATTCGGGTGGATATAAGTATGTGGATGGATCATTTTGTTTTAATGTGCAAATGTGCAGATATGCAAATATGCAAAATTAGATTGGTTGATAAATTTATTTATTATGATTGAGTGGCGGGTGTAGGGTGAAGAGTTACGGTTAAATGTGCTAACCCGCAATTCGTAACCCGTCACTTTTATTCGACTCTTTTTACTAATTGCGCTGTAAATTCCCCTTCCGTGCAAAGCTTATTCCCTACATATACACTTCCACGCATCACACAAATTCCGCGGCGGATGGGTTCTATCAGTTCCATTTTCAGTATCATCGTATCACCCGGTACTACTTTCTGCTTGAACTTACAATTATCGATCTTGATGAAATAAGTATCGTATTGCCCTCCTGGCATCGCGTTGATACAAAGTATCCCGCCTGTTTGCGCCAGCGCTTCTACCTGCAAAACTCCCGGCATTACCGGATTGCCCGGGAAATGTCCCTGGAAGAAAAATTCGTTGAAAGTGACATTTTTGATCCCCACGATCTGTGTATCCGTAAGGTCGATGATCTTATCTACGAGCAAGAACGGGTAACGATGCGGCAGTGTTTTCTCAATCTGCTCCAGCGTGTACACCGGTGGTTGATTGGGATCGTATACCGGAATGCCTTTGGTATGTTTATTCTTCTTGATGTATTGTTTTATCTTTTTAGCAAACTCCACATTGCTGCTATGCCCCGGCCTGTTGGCGATGATATGCGCTTTGATCGGGTAACCGATCAGGGCCAGGTCACCCACCACGTCCAGTAATTTGTGACGGGCAGGCTCATTCGGGAAACGGAGTTCCAGGTTATTCAGGTAACCCTCGCTTTTCACTTCCACTTTGGTACGGCCAAATGCTTTTGCCAGCCTTGCCATTTCTGCTTCGGTCACCGGTTTGTCCACGATCACGATCGCGTTGTTGATGTCGCCACCTTTAACAAGATTATTATCCAGCAACATTTCCAGTTCATGCAAAAAGCAAAAAGTGCGGCAGGGAGAAATTTCAGTATTAAAATCCTTCATGCTTTTCAGGCCGGCATGCTGAGTTCCCAGCACGGGGCTATTGAAGTCAATCAGGGTAGTTATTTCGTAATTGGTGGCTGGCAAAGCCGTCATTTCCACGTTTTTCTTTTCATCGTAAAAAGAAATATTGGTATCGATGGTATACCAGGTTTTTGCAGCTTCCTGTTCCAGCACACCTACCGTTTCGATGATATCCACGAAAGGTTTGCTGCTGCCATCCATGATCGGAATTTCGGGGCCATTGATCTCTATCAGGCAATTATCCACCCCTTTGCCTACCAGTGCAGCCAATACATGCTCTACAGTGCTTACTCTTACCGCACCCTGTTCGAGTGTGGTACCACGTGAAGTATCCGTTACCAGGTCGCAATCGGCTTTTATGGCAGGTGTATCCGGCAGGTCTACCCGTTGAAACTGGAACCCGAAGCCCGGGTTGGCCGGTTTCAGCGTCATATCCACATTGATCCCCGTATGCAAACCCGTACCCGATATGCTTACCGGTGCCACAAGCGTGTGTTGTTTATCCTGGTTGAAATTTTTGTCCATGCGTTGAGTGTAAATTCTGGCAAAGATATTTTATAGTAATGGATAATGGTATAATGGATAATGGATAATTTTTGTACTGGCGCAAGGCCGATAGTATCTCATAACCCTTTGGTATTACAAATATTAGCAGATTATTGTTGAAAATTGCTGAAAATATAACGGAACCGCTATGAACGCATTATCCATTATCCATTATTCCATTATCCATTCCCTAAAACTGGAACTGAAAACTTCCAAACACCCCAAAATTGGAAGATGAAGGCTCTTTCACACTGGTTGGCGATAACCGCCAGATGAAATCGACCCTTAATATTTTGAAGATATTGTCGATACCCGTACCTATTTCAGTGTAGTTGCTGTTATTTAATGTCCGGAATTTGGAAGAAAAATTATTCAGTGCCTGGTTTTCAGGACTTAGTGAGCCCCAGAGCGTTTTTGCAGTCCAGAATTGGCGCCATTTCAGTTTTCGCGTAAGCGGGATAAAACGGAAGAGGCCTGAACCGACATTGTGTTCCAATGAGATACCCGCATATTTATCACTCAGGTATTCGAAGCGGTTCATCAGGTTGAACGCATTGGAGTTGTAGTAATAAATATCGTTGCCGGGATGGTTTTCCAGGAACATGAACGGCACATTGCCATCCACTTTGCCGGCGAAAACTTTCCATGAAAGCGTTCCCAGCGGGGCGATCTTCATCCTGTCTTTTACCGAAGCCGAAAACTTGGTGTACTTATAATCGCTGGCGCCGATGCCCGGTACACCTTTGGCGATCGTAGCTTCCACGATCGGGTATTTGCTGCCCAGCGAATACCGGAAATAATCGCCTTCTACAAACTGCTCGAGGTAAGCGTAACGCATCCGCAGTGCCACTTCAAAATTGGTAAAAGTCTGGCCTTTGCCCGTCACATCGTCGATGAATGGAAGATTGAGCAGTGGCGTATACCTGCGGTGAACAAAGAACAATTCGGAAGAAAATCCTTTGCCGAGATCCTTGAAAATGTCGAAGCGGGTATCTTCCAGCTGCAGAAATTTCCGGGTTACATTCGGTTTGCGGATGGCCAGTGAAAAGATATTATCCTGGCTCACTTCGCCGATCTGGCTGATACCGTTGTCGATATCTTTGGAATAAGCGGCATGTATCCGGAAACGTTTGGGCGTTTTTTTCAATAACCAGTAAGCCTCCATCAGGCCTTTCAATTTCTGGTCTTTTGTGCCGTAGGCAAGATAACCATGCAGGTATATTTTTTTGTGAAAACCTGTATTGGTGCCGAGGTCGAAGCGAAAACGGGCGCCTTCCCAGGCATTGCTGCTGACCCAGTTGAACCAGGGGCCGAACTCCACATTGCCATTATCCGTGTAACCAGTCGCTAAAAACTTTACGTTCTTTTTGAATTTCTGGAATTTGGGCATTTCCAGCAATTTGTTGATGGTGACGTAAATGGATTTTTCATTCGCCGAAAGGCTGTCGTGGCGCATCGCTCCCCAGGCCGAGTCAGAAAATTTATTTACGTTATCGCTTGTTTTCACCACTTCTTCCAACGATTGGGTTTCAAAAAGTTTGGTGATAGAATCGCTGTTGATCACGATATCCTTGTAGGACGTGGTTTTGCGGCCGATCAATGTCAGCGATTTTTTGCCCAGCACTTTAAAGTCGGCGAAAAACTTATCCCTGTTCAGGAAATAGACCGAATCGTTGATAGGAATGAATTCCTGGAAAATGCTGATGCGGTCGATGAAATTCACATTGGCATCTTTGCCCAGGTAAAGAGAGATCTTTTGAATCTGGAAGGTTTGCGAAACTACCCAGGCATCCCCTTCAAAAGTATTTTGTCCCGGGCGCTTGGGTCGAAACAGGAAATGGAACATCCTTTTGCCATCGATCACCTGCGTATCCGCCACGGAAAAAGAATAATAATCATCGGCATTATCGTTGAATGGGCCGATAAAGTCCTTGTCCATCACATTCACATAATTACCGTACACGTTCACATTCTGGTTCATCACGCCCAGCATCTTACTGATACTTTCGTTGTTGAAACCGATGGTCTTGCTCGCCTTGATGTGTTCGAAATATTTTTTCTTACTCTTCTGATAAGCATAATCACTCACGCTTTCGAGCAGGTAAGTCGGGAGGAAAGGTTCTTTTTCAGAAGTGCTGTCGATATTGTCGAATACGAACGCGAATGGTTTCAGCAGGAAATTCTTTTTGGCTTTTTCGGGCTTGAAATTCTTGAAATCCACTTCCAGCTTGTTATACGCTTCGTAACCAAAGTTGGGCAGGTTATACCGGTTGTATTGTTTCTTCTTGCTCATGATCTTTTTCCAAAGAAAAAGCCCTTTATTGATCTTCGTCTTAACGATCACTTCATTGGTAGCTTTTCCCCGCTGCATCTGAATGGTAATGCTATGGTCGCCACCCGAAAAATTGAGCGGTTCCTTAAAAGCTTCGTAACCAACATAGCTGATCTCCAACGTGTCATTGATGGCTTCAGAAAAAGAGAACGAAAATTTGCCCAGGCTGTCGGCGGTTTTGCCGATGCCCGATCCGCGGAAATAAACGGATGCGTAGGCAACAGGTTCCTTGGTATGCGCATCTACCACCGTACCGGAAAGGGTAAAGGATTGTGCTGAAACAGCACCCGTGCATAGAACACACAGGAACGCGAAAATGTATTTAGGAAAAAACTTCAAAGTGTCAGAGGTTATGCAATTATTGTGCTATTAAGGTTGATACCGTTTAAATAGGACAAGCAATTCGAAAGTTATTTTTTTTCAGTCAGGGCTTTCACCAGGTTTTCCAGTTCTTTTACCCTTTTTTCCAGTTCCGGTAAGTTGCGGCTTACCGCCTGGCTGCGAAGCGCTGCTGTGTAATCATATGCCGGTGAGCCTGTTACAGCGGTATTGGGCACTTTCATGGATTTACTCACCCCGCTTTGTGCATTGATCTTGCTGCCGTCGGCAATTTGTATATGGCCTACAATGCCTACCTGCCCGCCGATCATCACGTTTTTACCGATCTTGGTACTGCCGCTCACGCCGCTTTGTGCCGCGATGACGCTGTTATTCCCCACTTCCACATTGTGGGCTATCTGTAAAAGATTATCCAGTTTGGCACCCGCCTTTATCAATGTGCTGCCGATGGTAGCCCTGTCGATGGTAGCATTGGCGCCGATCTCCACGTAATCTTCAATCACCACATTACCGATCTGCGGTACTTTTTTGAGGCTTCCATCCGCCTGCGGCGCATAACCAAAACCATCGCTTCCGATGACCGTGCCGGCATGGACTGACACATTTTTACCCAAAACGCAATCGTGGTAAATTTTTACACCGGCGTGAATGATGGTATTGTCCCCTACGATCACATTGTTGCCGATGAACGTATTGGGGAAAATTTTCACCCCATTTCCGATCACCGCATTTTCTCCGATATAGACGAAGGCTCCGATGAATACGTTCTCACCCAGTTTGGCAGTGGCATTGATATGTACAGGCTCCTGTATGCCGGTAAGTTGCTGCGTTTTGATCTGCTGGTATTTGTCGAGTAAAGTTGCAAAAGCACTATAAGCGTCCGGTACACGTATCAGCGAAGCCGATACCGGCTGTTTCAGCGCCAGTGCTTCATTGATGATGATGATAGAAGCATCGGTGGTATAAAGGTGGTCCTCATATTTGGGATTTGCCAAAAACGCCAGCTGGCCTGCTTTGGCTTCTTCAATTTTACCAAAAGAAGCGACGGATACGTCCGGATCCCCTTCTACGGTTCCTGAAATGATAAGGGCTATTTGCGCAGCGCTGAATTGCATATTAATAATGGATAATTATATAATGGATAATGGATAATGTTTCAGGATTGAATTGTATGATGAACTATAAGTTTTGTAAAAGTTCGCCGTTATCCATTATCCATTTTCCCGTTATCCATTGGTCTTGGGTAACAAATGTAATATTTTTTAATGTTGCCTTTCATGTTTTCATGTATAAGGGCGTTGTCGACTTCCGAAATATCCCGTACGCTTCCATCCTTGAACAGGATATGGATGTGCTCGTTTTCGAAGTTGTAAGTGCTGCTGCTTGCTTCACCTGTAAATACCAGCCATCCGGCATCTTCTTCATTTAAACCATGTTTTTCAGCGGCTTCACGAAGCCTGGTTTCCAGTAAAATTTCTTCCACAGGTTCGCCAAAATATTTAACTTTTAATAAACGTCTGTCAATGATCCCTTTACAAAGTATGGACAAAACCTTGTCAGGATGGCTGCACCAGGTCTTGATGGCCATCAAAACATCGTGATCGTCGATGCTGCAAAATTGTTCCAGGCTTTTTGGCTCCGAAGTATTGATGAAGCTGTTGAGCGGCCCAGGACATTCCGCATGTACCAGTTTTGCCCTGCGGATGATACGTTTCAGCATTTGCTCGGCGCTCACCACTGTTTTATGGAGATATACCTGCCAGTACATCAGCCGGCGTGCTACCAGGAATTTTTCGATGGAATAGATCCCTTTTTCCTCTACCATCAGCTCGCCGTCCTTTACCGTCAGCATCTTGATGATACGGTCGTAGGCGATCGTTCCTTCATTTACCCCCGAAAAAAAACTGTCGCGGGTGAGGTAATCCATCCTATCCACATCCAGTTGCCCGCTTACGAGCTGGTGAAGAAATCGTTTTGGGTATTTATCGGTAAAAATGTCAATCGCCGTCTGGAGTTTGCCGTCAAATTCTTTATTGAGGTCTTCGATCAGCAGCAGCGAAATTTCTTCGTGGTGCATGCCTTCCGCAAGCGTATTTTCCAGCGCATGGGAAAAAGGCCCGTGGCCGATATCGTGCAGCAGGATAGCGATCTTGGCCGCCTGCTGTTCTTCAGAGGTAATCTCTATGCCTTTGTAAGTCAGCTCCTGAAGGGCACAGCGCATCAGGTGATAGGCGCCCAGCGAATGATGCAGCCTGCTATGCACCGCACCGGGATAAACCAGGTGAGCCATAGCCATCTGGTGAATGCGCCGGAGCCGCTGATAATGCGGATGTGCGATGATGGCATTCAGCAGATCGTCATCAATGGTGATGAAACCATATACGGGGTCGTTGATTATCTTATGAAAAGGCATTGGTCGTTTTTTACCCGATATCTGCGGGAGACTGTTAAAAGTATTACAAAGTGCCGCAAAGCTACAAACGTTCTACGAAGCTTAAAGTTCAAGATAAGCTATCTTTAAAAAATAATCTGTTTAAAGGTTCAAAAGGTTCAAGAGGTTCAAAATGTTGATGAACGTCGTGAACTTTTGAACCTCTTGAACTTTTTGAACTTTTTTAAACATATAAAATGACAGCAAAAATACTCTGGGTAGATGATGAGATCGACAGCCTCGGTTCGCAGATCATGTTTTTAGAAAATAAAGGATACGAGATCGAGACCAAAACCAATGGTTTTGACGCCATCGAGTACGTAAAGGATCATGTGGTGGATGTGGTGCTGATGGATGAATCGATGCCCGGGCTTACCGGCCTGCAGACCTTGCAGCAGATAAAGGAAGTGAACAATAACCTGCCGGTGGTGCTGATCACCAAGAACGAGGCGGAAAATATCATGGATGAAGCCATTGGCAGCCAGATCAGCGATTACCTGATAAAGCCCGTAAATCCAAACCAGGTGTGGCTTAGCCTGAAAAAACTGATCGACAATAAACGCCTGGTGGCGGAAAAAACAACTTCTGCTTATCAACAGGAATTCCGCAGCCTGTTCATGGCGCTGAATGATAACCCGGATTACAACGGCTGGATGGATATTTATAAGAAGCTGGTGTATTGGGAACTGGAGATGAAAAAGAGCGACAGTCCCGAAATGCAGGAAGTTTTTCAGACACAAAAGCAGGAGGCGAATACCGAGTTCTTCAAATTCATTTCCAAAAATTACGCTTCCTGGGTATCGCCTAAAAGCAACGACGGGCCTATCATGAGCCACACATTGCTGAAGTATAAAGTGTTGCCCCATCTTGAAAAAGGAGTACCGTTATTTTTCATCCTGATCGATAATTTACGTTTTGATCAATGGAAAGCCATTCAGCCGATCTTTGCTGAAAGTTTCCGCATTCACGAAGAAGAAACTTTTTATTCCATTTTGCCTACGGCAACACAATATGCCCGAAACGCAATATTCGCGGGGCTTTTGCCGATCGACATCGAGAAACAGTTTCACGATCAATGGAAAAATGATGACGAAGAAGGGGGAAAGAACCTGCATGAAGAAGAATTTCTGAGGGCACAACTGAAGCGGCTTGGTAAAAGCGACCTTAAAGTTTCCTACACCAAGATCACCAACAATCACGACGGGCAGAAGATGGTGGATAATATGCACAATCTTTTGCAGAACGACCTGAATGTGATCGTGTATAATTTCATCGATATGCTCAGCCATGCCCGTACCGAAATGGAAGTGCTGAAAGAACTGGCGGGTGATGAGATCAGTTACCGGAGCATTACACAGAGCTGGTTTGAGCACAGCCCTTTGCACCAGGCATTGAAAAAGATCGCGGATAAAAATCTGAATATCATCGTGGCTACGGATCACGGGACCACCCGTGTAAAAACTCCGGCGAAAGTGATCGGCGATAAACAAACAACCGCCAATCTTCGTTACAAACACGGCCGTAACCTCAACTTTGAAGCCCGTGATGTATTGGCCTTCAAAGACCCACGTGAGGCGGGTTTGCCGGTACCGAATGTGAACAGTGCTTTTATTTTCGCCAAAGGCGATCTGTTTTTGTGCTACCCGAATAATTACAACCACTTCGTCAATTATTACCGGAATACGTTTCAGCATGGAGGAGTGAGCCTGGAAGAGATGATCGTACCAGTGATAAGAATAAGTAACAAATAATTACGAATGACCAATTACGAATGACGGGTGGGGGGAGAAAACCCTTGGAATTCGTCATTCGTAATTGGTCATTCGTAATTCTTTTCAACATTTGTGAATAACTAGAAATCCCCAAAACCCGCTGCTACATTAAATTTGTGCAGTATGAAATTCACGCAGAACACATTAGATAAGATAGAAAGGATCATAGAAGAATGTAACTATGTAATACGTTATGAAAGGGGGACTTTCCAGAGCGGTTATTGCATCTTGCAGGAAAAGAAAGTGGTGGTGCTGAATAAATTTTTCCAGACAGAAGGCCGTATCAATACACTAGTTGACCTTCTTCCGCAACTGGAGATCAATTTCGACTCTCTTACACACGACAGCCAGAAATTATATACGGAGATATTGAAATCTGCTGCGGTGGTGAAAGACTAATTTATTACACGAATTTTAGCGAACCTGCCTGCCGGCAGGCAGGTTACACAAATTGCCCGGCAAAAGGCGGGGAATTAGCGAAGGGGTACATCTGTTATGTGTTTATTTTTATAGGATCGTATCCCACACTACTATTAAAGTATCCCCTAATAAGAAACAAGTACCCTTCGAAAGTTCATTATCTATTATTAATTATCAATTATTCATTATTAATTATCCACTACTTGACTTCGCCCCCGCTAAAGATCACTTTTCTCGGAACCGGCACCAGCAGTGGTGTACCAATGATCGCCTGCCCGTGTGAAGTCTGTGCATCTATTGATAAAAAAGACAAACGCCTCCGCAGCAGCATTCTCGTACAAAGCGAAACAACCACGATCGTGGTGGATACTACACCTGATTTCCGCTACCAGATGTTGAGGGCAGGAGTAAAAAAACTGGATGCTGTATTGTATACCCATCCTCACAAAGATCATGTGGCAGGATTGGATGATATCCGTGCATTCAATTTTTTTCAGCAGCAGGCCATCAATGTTTATGCAAATGAGCTGACGCAAAAAGCGCTGCGCAATGAATTCTATTACATTTTTGCGGAGCACAAATATCCTGGCATTCCGGAAATAAATCTGCATACCATCGATGCGCAAACGTTCATGATCGGCGATATACCGGTTACGCCGATAAGCGTATGGCACCTGCACATGCCGGTGATCGCATTCCGCTTTGGCGATTTTGTATATATTACCGATGCCAATAAAATCGATGATGCCGAAAAGGAAAAGATCAGGGATGCAAAAATATTGGTGGTAAATGCACTGCGGCATAAAAAACATATTTCTCATTACACGTTGGATGAAGCCATTGCTTTATCAGATGAACTGAACATACAGCAGGCTTACTTTACACATATCAGCCACCAGTTGGGATTGCATGAAACCGTGAGCAAAACTTTGCCGCCAGGCAAAACATTAGCACACGATGAGCTGGTTATTTTCGCCTGATCCGGCGGGGTTTTTCTCATTTTTTGAATCGATCCATGCGTTAGTTTAGGGTATGAAAAATTCACCCGATCACTACCTGCATTTTACCCGAAAAGAGAGGAACGGGATCATCGTTCTATTGGCTTTGATAGTGCTTTCAATATTGTTTCCACGCATATATTTTTTGATTGGAAAAAAAGAGCCGCTGCCGGTACCTGAAAGTTATGGGAAGGAAATAGCGATGCTCAGGGAAATACCTGCGGATAGCACGGGAAATTATTCCGGGAAGGAAAGTGGTGGTTATCCAGGGCAATATTACAACAAAGCTTCTGCAACATTTGACAAGGAAGACCTGACAAGAAAATTATATAGTTTCGACCCAAACACGCTCGATATTTCCGGCTGGAGATCTCTTGGCGTTAAAGAAAAAACAGCAACAGGCATCCGGCATTACATTGAAAAAGGAGGAAGGTTCAGGAATGCCGGAGATATCAACAAAATATGGGGTTTGAGCGCCCTGATGAAAGAACGTTTGCAGCCTTATATCAATATTATTGAAAAAGACCCTCATGTAAACCATGCTTACAACAGATCTTCATCAGATGAAAAGAAACTTTTCGAAAAAAAAGTTATCAGGCCTTTTGACATCAACAGGGCGGATACCGGTTTATTGATAGCATTGCCTGGCATCGGCAGCAAACTTGCCAGCCGTATCATCAGTTTCCGCGACCGCCTCGGAGGTTTTTATATGGTGAGCCAGGTGGGAGAAACTTTTGGCTTGCCAGACAGTACGTTTCAAAAAATCCGACAGTACCTTTTCGTCTCCGAAGCCCCGCTGCGAATGATAAATATTAATACGGCATCTTTGGAAGAACTCAAACAGCACCCCTACATCCGCTGGCAGCTGGCCAATGTGATCGTTCAATACAGGCAGCAGCATGGAAATTTTTCTTCGGTGGAGGAACTGAAAAAGATCATGATACTGAAAGAGGATATCTATTTAAAGATATCCCCTTATTGTAAAGTTGAATGAATGGTATTAAAAGCCAAAGTTTAACAGGTAAATGCGATAAAAGCTATAAGTGTTCCTCCCGGAATTGTTTTTACAGAAATTTTTGATGCTTTTGTAAGGCAGATTCGGTTATTTTTGCCCCTCAACGATTGAATGCATATGAACTTTACAACCAGTGAACTCACCCAACAGGTAGCCCAATCCGCACGCGATTTTGCGCAGCAATACATCAAACCACACCTGATGGAGTGGGACGAAAGCCAGGAATTTCCCCTGCATATTTTCAAGGAAATGGGCAAACTCGGATTGATGGGAGTGCTTGTACCCGAACAATACGGCGGAACCGGCCTGGGCTATTTTGAATATAGCGTAGTGATACAGGAGATCGCCAAGGTCTGCGGCTCTATCGGGCTTTCACTGGCGGCGCACAATTCACTTTGCACCGGGCATATGCTCACCTTCGGTAATGAAGAACAAAAACAAAAATACCTGCCAAAACTGGCAACGGCGGAATTCATAGGCGCCTGGGGGCTTACAGAACCCAACACCGGCAGCGATGCAGGCAATATGAAAACAACTGCTGTACGCGACGGCGATAACTGGGTGATCAATGGTACTAAAAGCTGGATAACACACGGCCGCAGCGGCGATGTAGCGGTGGTGATCTGCCGTACCGGCGAACCAAGGACAAAAAATAACTGCACCGCTTTTATTGTGGATCGTGGTACCCCGGGCTTCAGTGGAGGAAAAAAAGAGAATAAACTCGGTATGCGTGCCAGCGAAACAGCCGAAATGATCTTTGATAATTGTATCATCCCCGATAGTAACAGGCTCGGCGAAATCGGTGATGGTTTCAAACAAAGTATGAAAGTACTGGACGGTGGAAGGATATCTATCGCGGCATTAAGTCTTGGTATCGCCAAAGGTGCCTACGAAGCATCTGTGCAGTATTCCAAAGAGCGCTACCAGTTTGATCAGCCGATCTCAAATTTTCAGGGTATCGCTTTTAAACTGGCGGATATGGCTACAAAAATTGAATGTGCGGAATTGCTCATCAATCAATCCTGCGACCTGAAGATGAAAGGCCTGCCGATGACAAAACAGGCGGCGATGGCAAAATATTACGCCAGTGAAATATCCGTGGAAGTGAGTACGGATGCGGTGCAGATTTTTGGTGGGTATGGTTATACGAAGGATTTTCCGGTAGAGAAATTTTATCGCGACAGCAAACTTTGTACAATCGGAGAAGGGACCAGCGAAATACAAAAACTGGTGATCAGCAGGGAAGTATTGAAGTGATATTTTTGAAATGTGATTTTCATTAATGGAGTTTTCCACAATATCAATGTTTTGGCGTAGTCCTTGAACAGATCGCGTTTTACCTCCTTAAAAACAAAAATCATGAGAACACTTTTGAAAATCACGCTTGGATTAATGGCCGGCTGTGTAGCGATGGCTTCCTGCGAAGATGATGCCGACGATCCAAAAGCAATTGCGCAGGAAAGATTACAGCACATTTGGCTGGTAGACAGCACTACTTTCAGAACCGTAACTACTTCTTCGGATGATACGGTAAGTACCCGGGGTACAAGTAATGATTATGTTGATTTCCGGAGTGATGGAAAAGTGTATTCCAAATTCGGTACGGATGAGCCGGACACAGCATCGTACGAATTGCTGAACGAATCGCAGATAAAGATAGATGCCGATACGTTTACTTTACAAACACTCACCAATAACAGGCTGATCGGCAGCATCAAATATCAGCTGAACGCTACAAATTTTAATATAGTTACAAGTTTCCTGAGAAGGTGATCGCATTTACTGCAAATAATCAAAAAGCCATTCCGTAATTTTGGGGTGGCTTTTTTATGCAGGAACTTGCTGATCCTGATCACAAATAAATTTACATGAAAAAATACATTGTAGCGGTGCTGGTTATGGCAATAACGGCATGTAACGATCCCGCAAAAAATTCACAGGAAAACGTAGTGGCGAAAGGCCCGGATGGTGAGCAGCTTTATAAAGTGAATTGTTCGCAATGTCACCGGCCGGCAACAGAATTCGTTGGTCCGAAGTTGAAAGGCGCAGATGCCAATTGGAAGGATAAAAAGTTGTTGTATGAATTTGTGCGCAATTCTGCGGATGTGATCAGGAGGGATGATTATGCAAAAGGTTTGTTTGAAAAATATAACCAAAGCCCGATGATGGCGATGCCTCATCTTTCGGATGCGGATATTGATGCTATCCTGAAGTATTGTAATGAAAATTAGCTGAGGGCTGCCGGTATTTCGCGGCAGCCATCAGCCTTAGATATTATTTTACATCGCCGCCAAAAAGGTTGCTCAGTTTGTCGGTAGCCTCACTCAAAAAATCACTGCCGCCTTCTGCTTTAGCACCACTTTCAGGTTTTGCATCTCCGCCCAGCAGGTTGTCTACTGCGCCCGCCATCATGGGGAATTTATCTTTTACAAAATCCTTTACTGTATCCAAAACCTTAGATGCCTGTTCGGCGCTGATACCTGCTTTTTCTGTAAGCAATGTGATTAATTCTTGCATGGTGAAATTTTTTTTTAAAATTACACGAATTAGAGCGAATTACACGGATTAGCGATGAGTAAAACGATCTTTCGTTAATTCGTGTAATTCGCGGGAATCCGGGTAATTATTTCTTTTCTTCATAATCAAATACCAATGCCAGGAAAGCCTTTACGCCAACCTTAAAGCTGCTTTCATCCAGGAAAAAATCGGCCGTGTGATGACTGGTGGGGGCTGCAGTTACCGGCCGGCCGCCTAGAAAGAAATACAACCCTGGAACTTTTTGTTGATAGTAACTAAAATCTTCTGAAACCGTTACCGGATGAGTCAAAACCGTATTGGAAATGCCGGCGGCACTTTGAAGGGAAGGCAACATTTTTTGGACGAGAGAAGAATCATTGAAAGTCACCGGAAATTCTACACTTAAAGGTAATAGCACCTCCGCGGTAGCATTATTTGCTGCGGCAATATTGGTCGCTATTTCGCGGATGCGGCCAAAGATCAACGTCCTGTCGGCATCACTGAAAGTGCGCACCGTACCCAACATCTCCACCTGCTCGGGAACAATGTTGAACCTGTTGCCGCCGCTAATGGAACCAATGCTGACCACCGCCGGGTTTTCGGTCAGGTTTACATTGCGGCTCACGATCGTCTGCAATGCATTGATCACCTGCGATGCTGTCACCACCGGATCAACGCTCATCCACGGCGCTGCTCCATGCGAACCCTTTCCTTTGATGGTGATCTTCATATCGCAGGCGCTTGCCATGAAACCGCCAGGCTTGTATAATAATTGTCCGGAAGTTGAAAGCGCATCCGTGTGTAAACCAAATATCACATCCACCTTCGGATTTTCCATCACGCCTTCTTTTACCATCAGCTTTGCACCACCTTCTTCGCCGGCTGGCGCCCCTTCTTCCGCCGGCTGAAAAATAAATTTGATCGTGCCTTTAATGTCCTTTCGCATTCCTGCGAGGATCTCGGCAACACCCATCAATATCGCAGTATGTGCATCATGCCCGCAGGCATGCATCACACCCGTTTGCTTTCCATTATAGTTGGTCGTTATTTTTGATGCAAAAGCTAAAGTCCCCCGCTCCGTTACCGGCAATGCATCCATATCTGCACGCAGTGCAATAACGGGTCCCGGCTGACTGCCTTTCAGAATGCCGACAACACCGGTTTTTGCAATCCCGGTCGTGACTTCCATATTCAACGAACGAAGATGTTTCGCTACAATTTCCGCAGTGCGAAATTCCCTGTTACCCAGTTCAGGATTGGCATGAAAATCCCGCCGCCAGGAAATTACTTTTTGTTCAAGTTTATCGGCTTCGGCATATGCCCTGGAAATCACTTTTTGTTGCTGCGCAAAAATTAAAAAAGGGGAGAAAAGGATTATCAGCAGTATGGTCTTTTTTATCATCGGAGTTAATATGTTTTGATATATCTCTGCGAAACCTCTGCTCTCTCATGTTCTTTGCGGTAAAGCGAAGTTTCCATAGCCGAAGTGTACCAGAGAACGCAGAGGTTTCGCGGAGAAAGCTTCGCAAACGATCATTGAACCATAACCCGCAACCCGTCACTCAATATCATACCGATCCACTCTCTCAATCCCCTGCAATGACAGCAACTCCGTCACCAGGTTTTCCAGTTCTTCTTTATCGTGTACAAATACTTTTACATTTCCCTCAAAGATGCCATCGTTCGCTTCGATGGTCATCGCGGAGATATTGACCTTTAATTCGCCGCTGATAAGATTGGTGATCTTATGGATAACACCCACATCATCCAGGCCGATGATCTTAAGGCCCGTGAGGAAAGATATTTCCTTGTTCTTCGCCCATTTTGTTTTTACTACCCGATGCCCAAAATTCGCCAGCAATCTGGCCGCATTCGGACAAGTAGTACGATGTATCTTCAATCCTTCACCGGTAGTTACAAAACCAAATACATCATCGCCTGGTATCGGCTTGCAGCAATTGGCAAGCGTGTACATGATCTTGTCGCTGTCTTCGCCAAAGATGATCAGCTCCGCATCTTTTTTATTCGGTTGATGTTTGGAAGGGTCATACTCCGGCTTTTCTTCGTGCTTTACCACCGGTTTCGGAGCAGTCAGTTTATCGCCATGAACGGTGAATTCTTTCAGTTCTTTCAGGTCGATCTTTTTGACAGCGATATCGTAGAGTAAGTCGAGGCTGCTGGTGACTTTATAGAAGGAAGCAAGTTCTTCCAGGTTGGTCTGACTCATCGAAGCGTTCATCCCATCCAGCTTGCGCTGAAGAATATATTTTCCTTCATCGGCAATGGTGCGTTTTTCTTCCTTGAGTGTATCCTTGATCTTCGTTTTCGCTTTGCTGGTCACCACAAAGTTGAGCCATTCCGCATTCGGCTTTTGCTTGGCGCTGGTGATGATCTCAATCTGGTCGCCACTTCTTAATTTGTGGCTGATCGGCACCAGTTTATGGTTGACTTTTGCACCGATACATTTGCTGCCTACAGCAGTATGTACGCTGAACGCGAAATCGAGTGCGGAAGCGCCCACCGGCAACATGCGTATATCGCCCTTGGGTGTATACACATAAATTTCTTCGGTAAGAAAGGATGTTTTAAAATCCTGCAGAAAGTCTAAAGAGTTGCTGTCATTGCTTCCCAGCGCTTCCCGTATCTGGTGGAACCATTTATCAAAACGGCTTTCATCGGTAACACCTTCTTTGTATTTCCAGTGTGCCGCAAGCCCTTTCTCGGCAATTTCATTCATACGTTTGGTGCGTATCTGCACTTCCACCCATTTACCTTGCGGCCCCATTACGGTAGTGTGCAGGGCTTCATATCCGTTGCTTTTCGGGTTGCTCAGCCAGTCGCGAAGCCGCTCTGTGCTTGGTATGTATGCATCGGTGATGATGCTGTACACTTTCCAGCAATCTTCTTTTTCTTTTTCGGGAGGTGCATTTACGATGATGCGGATGGCAAAAAGATCATATACTTCTTCAAATGCGACGCCGGTCTTTTTTATTTTGTTCCAAATGGAATGGATACTTTTCGGGCGTCCGTAAATTTCAAAATCGAAGCCGGTCTTATCCAGTTTTTCTTTGATAGGCTTGATGAAATCATTGATGTAGCGGCTCCGTTCCCGTTTGGTATCGTTCAGTTTTTGAGCGATGAAACGATACGTATCCGGCTCCATGTATTTCATGGCAAGGTCTTCCATTTCGGTCTTGATGCTGTAAAGTCCCATACGGTGGGCCAGCGGCGCATATACGTAAACGGTTTCGGAAGATATCTTGAGTTGCTTTTCCCGCTTCATGCTGTCCATGGTGCGCATGTTATGCAGGCGGTCGGCAAGTTTGATGAGGATCACCCTCGGGTCGTCGGTAAGGGTGAGCAGGATCTTTTTGAAATTTTCGGCTTGCTGCGTCGTATTGGTATCCATCACCGTGGAGATCTTGGTAAGGCCATCTACGATACGGGCTATTTCGGCGCCAAATTCCCGCTCGATATCCTGTAAAGTGATGTCGGTATCTTCCACTGTATCATGCAGCAAGGCACAAATGGTACTGCGGATGCCGAGCCCGATCTCTTCCACGCAAATCTTGGCAACGGCCAGCGGGTGCAGGATGTATGGCTCACCGCTCTTGCGGCGCATGGTCTTATGGGCGTCGGCGCTCATTTCAAAAGCACGACGGAGCAATACCTTATCACCCGGTTTGAGCTTCGTTTTTAAAACGCGTAACAAAGCCCTGTACTGGCGAAGGATCTCTTTCTTTTCTTCCTCTTCATTGAGGTTATATGTAACGGTGGAATCTTTTAGCTGCATGTGTTGTATACGAATTTACTGAAAAAATCCGTGAATTACGAAAGACACATGACAAAGCAAATGCTAAAAGCGGTATTGGACGACCTGCTTTCGACAATGGATGACGTACAACAGAAGATCGTTCCACGATTCGGGTAGATTTTTGATCAGGCGCCGGAGGAGCGTCAGGGGCGCTGCCATCGGTTTTGATGGCAGCGTTCTGCACTGAAACATGAATTGTTTGAAGGGTAAAAGAGAAAACAGAGTAAAAACGGGCAAAAAGGTAAAAGTTCGTTTCAATCGAACTGCGTTCGGTAAGATAAAAATAGAAGAATTTGTCGTACAGGAAATAGAGAATAGAAGACGGTAGGTTATTGGTAGACAGGGGTGATATGATAGTAGATGAAGGGCTTATGTACAATTTAATAGTGCCAAAAGAATAGATAATATGATCGTTGTAATGAATAATATCTTATTGTTACGGGTGGTTAATTTCAGCTTGGTTTCATAATTTTTTAATGTCGCAGAATTTTCGTGAAGTAAATTGTTTGCTACAAAATTTTTTGTCTGTAAGCCTAGAATAGATTCCTTTAATTCTTTGATTTCTCCCTGATGCGTATTGGCTGAATTTTTATTGAGTTCATTTTTATTATTCTCTATTTCTGCAATGGCCTTTTCGTGCATCAGTTTTAAATAGTTTCCAAAAGCAGTTGGGGTTGGAAATTTTTTATCCGCGACCAGGTCAAAAAGATTTTCATCAGAAGCATGTCCTATCGCAGACCCGATAATAGCATTCAGGCTAACAATTTTCCGGCAGAGTTCATTATCATTGAAGATTTCCAGGTTGCCGCCACCTCTTGAAATACAGATGATATCAGCTCCTTTTTTATCCAGTTCAACCAAGGCCGTAATGATCTGGGGCGGGGAATCCAGAGTAGTCTTGCGATAATCTATATTGTATAAAGGAGGTAAAAAACCAATAGCCTTCCGTATATCTTCTTCGATAGTTCCCGTGCGGCCAACTATGACCCTGATGATGACGGGCTGATTTCGAAAGATTTTCGACCGGATTAATCCGTCCATATCCTTTATTCCCATTTGAGACTTTTCACTTAATATTTTAAGTTTTTCAGATTCTTTCATCAAGCGGGTATGGTCGGAAGATGTGATCATTTCTACAATATTGAACGTATTATCAAAGTTTCCTCTTTTGTTAAGCTTACTTGTTTTGAAACCGTATAGTTCTATCAATTGATTGTTGTGTAATTGATGATGATAGATCGCCGGAGTCTTCAAAGCAATACATTGGTCTCCTGATTCATCTTTTAATTCATTGTAAAAAAATCCTCCGTACGAAGGCTTGGTTGTTTTGAGAAAAATACCTTTTAATCTATGAATATCTGTCTCTGTGCAGGACAGAATAACGTTATGATAGATGTCTAGCAATGTAGAAGGAGAAAAAACAAAGTATTCAGTTCCGTCTGAAGATTCCTTTAAAAGAGTAACGCTGGCCATGCTAATATTCATTGTAATTAACTATGGCATGAAGGTATAATCCGTTATGCTATTAAAAAATAGGAAAACAACACGGCGATCTGTTGTTTTCCTGCCTGATGTATGTTGTATTACTCAGCGAACTGAGTTGTGGGAATGTCTTTTAATTTCTTTTCATAAAATTCGATCGTCTTTATTAATCTCGAAGAGAATTCATACAACTGGTTATTTTCCTCAATCATCACTTTTTCTTCCTTTCCTTCATCAAAAAAAGAGACCTGTTTTTTCTTTCCATTAAAATGAAGCCTGCAAAGAGGTTTTCGGTTATTGTCGTCGAGCAGCACTCCGCAATACGATTGATTGTCGCGGATCGCGATCCTGCTCACATTTATTTTTGCGCAAACAATTGCCCGGATGATGTAAAAAGCCTCTATTTCTTCCGCAGTGGTTATCACGTTAGGCTCGGAGGGCTTTTCGCCCAATTCCGTTTGAGCTATTTCATTGGCTTTTTGCTGCTCGGTCGCCAAAGCAGTTTTCAGGCGCTCGTTGATGGCATCATTGATATATTGATGAAATGTTCGCTTGACAAGATTTCGGAATTGATCCAACACTTTTGCAGTAACTACAGAGTGGTATACGGTTCTCGCAAAATATTTGGCGAATTCTTCGGTAGGGTCGCTTATTTCTTTTACGATCAGGTTCCGCAGCTCCGACATATATTTCAGTTCGCTGGCGGTATTGTTGATCATCTCCAGGTTGAAACTATCCTTGCTGAATTCTTTTAATTTTTCCACCTGGGCTTCTTTCATATCATCAATGCGGAATTCGAAAAATGGTTTTTCATCCATTTTATTATTCTCCACCAGGTCGGTGTAAAACCTGAAGACGATCCCATTTGTCAGTATGCCAAATTTGGCTTTGGTGGTATGAAAATACCGGAAAAGCTGGCTGTTGTGAGGGTCGAGGTCGGCCGACCAATGTTTGCATTCTATCAGGATGATCGGTTCGCCATCTTTGATGATGGCATAGTCTACCTTTTCGCCTTTTTTGATCCCTATATCCGCAATAAATTCGGGAACAACTTCCATAGGGTTAAAAACATCATACCCCATTGCTTGTATGAAGGGCATGATGAATGCATTTTTGGTAGCTTCCTCGGTCTGGATCTTGTCTTTCATTTTACTTACGCGGTCGGCAAGCAATTTGATCTGGTCTTTAAATTCCATATTCGGCATAGTTGGTTTGGTTGATGATAAATGTATAAACATTCTCCTGCAACCTTTTACGGGAAACCGGAATAAAGAAGACTACTGGGGAGAAGACTACCACAGAGAAGACTACCCATCACCTCACCTGCCCATTCCCTTCTACCACCCATTTCTCCGTCACCAGCTTTTCAAGCGCGAACGGACCGCGGGCATGCAGTTTTTGTGTACTGATGCCCACTTCAGCCCCCAGCCCGAATTCCTCCCCATCTGTAAACCTGGTAGACGCGTTATGATACACTGCAGCCGCATCCACTTGTTGTAAGAATTTTTGTGCCTCTTTTTTATTATCCGTTACAATCGCTTCGGAATGTTTGGTAGAATGTTCGCGGATATGTGCCAATGCCGCTTCCAGATTGCTTACTGTTTTTATAGCACAATTGAGGCTGAGAAATTCCCGGTCAAAATCCGAAGGCTTTGCTTTATATAAGTGTGGATACGTATGTAAGCGTTTATATGCGTTTGTATCCGCATAAATACCGATAGAATGCTTTGCGTAAACAGGGTGCAACTGTTCAAGAAATGCCGGAGCGATCTTGTCATCCACCAGCAAAGTATCCATCGAATTGCATACAGAAGGCCGGCTCACTTTTGCGTTTACCGCAATGTCAACGGCCATTTTGATATCGGCGTCACGCGCTACATACACATGGCAAACCCCGGCCCCGGTTTCGATAACCGGCACCAGGCTGTTCTTACGTACATACTGTATCAGGCTGTCAGATCCTCTCGGTATGATGACATCGATATATTTTGTAGCGGTAAATAATTCATTCACCGTTTCCCTGGCAGAAGGCAACAACGTGACCGAGTTTTTCGGCAAGCCATTCTCTTCCAGCACTTTTTGTATGATAGTGATCGCTGCTTTATTAGTAAACTCCGCATCAATGCTGCCTTTGAGCACACAGGCGTTGCCGCTGCGCAAGCAAAGTGCCGCGATATCAAAAGTTACATTCGGACGGCTTTCGTAAATAGCCCCAACCACTCCCAGCGGAACAGCTATTTTTTTTAAGCTAAGCCCGTTGGGCAAAATGCGTTGTTCAATTATTTTGTTAGATGGATTTGGAAGCTTGCTGATGTTGCGTATGCTGGTAACGATCGCTTTGATACGTTGTTCATTCAACAACAAGCGATCTGTCTTAGGGTTGCCGACATCCTGTTTAGCGATATCTTTTTGATTGGCTTTTAATAATGCAGGAATATTTTGTTCCAATGCTTTTGCCAGCGAAACCAGCGTACGCTTCAATACAGCATCAGAAGCCGATTGAAGCGCAATGGAAGCCGCCGAAGTTTTCTTTAAAGATGGGAGAATAGACATGATTATAATTTTTGCGCCTTCTGTACTTCTCTTTGCGAGAAATTTTTCCTTATAAAAATAACACAATATCATCCGCATGCGCCGCAATTATATTTTTTGCACTCAATTGTTTCGCCAGTTCAGCCGAACTCATTTTTGTTTTGGCTACGCCAATGATCTCGCCCGCTTCATTTACCAGTTGCACCGCTTCACCCGAAATGAAATTTCCCTGTATCGTTTTGATACCGATGCTGAGCAGGCTCTTGCGGTTTTGCAAAGCTTTTGCCGCACCATTATCTACCGTGATATTTCCAGGGGTAATGGAGCCGCTTGCCAGCCATTTTTTCCTGGCCTTGAGGTTCGCCTGCTTTGGAATAAACAATGTGCCTGACTTGCCGCTTAAGGCTGCACTTAATGGCATCTCACCTTTTAGCCCGCTGATGATCACCCTGATGCCCAATGAAACCGCCAGCTTCGCAGAAGACAATTTACTCAGCATACCGCCAAGTCCGTTAGCCGTTTTTTCTTTGGTGACAAACCCCATTACCGCTGCATCGATCTTTTCTACTTTCGGAATGATGTTTTTATCATGGCCTTTTAACCCGCCAACCGTAGTGCAAATGATCAATGTATCTGCATCGAAACCAACCGCGATCAAAGTCGCGAGTTCATCGTTGTCAGAGAACTTTAATTCTACATTACTCACCAGGTCGTTCTCATTTACCACCGGCAAAATATCGTTGCGCCAGAATTCTTCAAAAGTTTGTTTGAGTTGCAGGAACTGCCCACGGTTAGCAAAATGATGACGTTCGCACAAAGCTTGCGCCACCGTGATCCCGTATTTGAAAAAATATTTATGGTACAAACGGATCAGTACCGGATTGCCGACAGCCGCCGCGGCCTTACGTTCTGTAAGTGTACCCTGGTAATTTTTAAAAGCAGATCTGCCACTTCCCACTGCCCCGCTGGATACCAGCACGATGTTGTAAGATCTGCTGAGCAACGAAATCTCTTCCGCCAGTTTGCGGATGGTGGAAGTACTGATCTTTCCGGCATTGTCGGTGATCGTGGCAGTACCGAGTTTTATGACTAAAGTTTTTTTCATTTCTTATTACACGAATTGGCGGAGATAACCCCGGAGGTTTTCAAAACCTCCGGGGTTTAAAATCTCTGAGTTATAAAACGAATCCAGGCAAAAATAAGAAAGGCTGCATCGTGCGATACAGCCTTTCTTATTTTATATTCCTTATTTCTTATTCTTAGTGCTGATGATTGTGCTGCATAGCCGTCAGTTCTTCCGGGGTTACGGATTTTTCCTTGGGCTTGGCGTTGCCTTCTACAAAACTGAATACTTTATCAGTGATCAACCTGCGGTAGGTGGCATCCACTTGTTTTTCATCTTTCATCATGCGGTCGATGTAGCTGTCGAGCCAACTCATATCTTCCCCCATGTTCATCTGGCCGAAATAACGGGTTACTTCGTTCCTCATATTTTCTTTCAGTTCTTCGTCCGTCACCTGCAATTTGTTTTCGGTGATCAAACGATCGCTGATCAAAGTCCATTTCAACTGGTTGCTGAAGCCTGGATATTCTTCTTTCGCCTGTTCCGGGGTTTTTGGTTTATCGCCACCGTTTTCCAGCCAACGCGTAAGGAAAGCTTCCGGGAATTCCATTTTGGTTTCGTCGATCAGGTAATGATATAGCTGGTCGTGCAATTGGTTGCGGCTCTGGCCGGCCCAATATGCTTCGATCTCGTTCTTTAATTCGGTACGCAATTCTGCTTCAGTCTTGATGCCTTTGCCCGGGAAAATTTCATTGAAGAATTCCTCATTCAATTCCCTGTTTTCACGCTGGCCAACTTTTACAACCTGGATAGAGAAAGTTTTAGATGCCGCATCTTCGGTCAATTCCAAAGATTGCAAAACGGTTTCGATCTCTTTTTTATCAAAAGCTTTATCTAGCTGAGCGCTGATGCTGTCGCCTGCTTTTTTGCCTTTCAATGCTTTTTGTGTTTTGGCATTGAACTGGCCTACGGTCAATGAAGTTTCTTTGCTGATACCACCTTCAACCACCGCACCATTTTCATCGGTTTCGGTAAACAAAGCAGTAATGGTATTCCCTTCGCCTTCTACCGCATCGATATCGGTTACTTTACCGCCCCTTTCCTGCATGCCTGCGATCTCTTTATCCAACATTTCTTCGGTAACCGCTACTTTATTGAAGGTAAGTTTGGCTTTGCTTACGTCGGCGATATCGAAAGCTGGTTTAAGCCCGATCTCAAAATCGAATTCATAATCCGTAGGATTGTTCATGTCGATCTTGTTCATGTCGGTTTCCAAAGGAAGCGGCTGAGCGAAGATCTCAGGTTTTTCCTCGTTGAGGTAAGTATATAGTTCCTTTTCTACCGTACGCAGTAATTCATCGCTGAAAATACCGGCACCGTACATTTTTTTGATCATTCCTGCCGGAACCATTCCTTTGCGGAAGCCCGGGATATTAGCGGTTTTGCTGTATTCTTTTAATTTTTTCTCAAAAGAAGGTAAATAATCTTCTTTCGAAATTTTTACCGTCAGCTTATCGTTCAATAAACCGATGTTTTCTCTAACTACTGTTGCCATGTTGTTGTTTTTAAAATCGTTCTAAAAAAATACCTCCCCAAAGGGGAGGATTCAGGTAGTTTTGTGCGGATGATAGGGGTCGAACCTACACGCCTCGCGGCGCCAGATCCTAAGTCTGGTGCGTCTGCCAATTTCGCCACATCCGCAAATGGGTTGCAAAAGTAGGGGGAAATTTTCAAAAAAAGCGCTTTTTAAACTACGAATTATGATTTTTCCCGATTTTTATTATTTATCACCTTACATGGTAGCCAGACGCGGAGGAGAGTTCCGGTCAGGCAGGATCATTCCTTCCATACGGTAATGATATCGTCGCCGCCGGCCAACAACATTTGTTTATTTACTGCAATAACATATGCCAGGTGTGAATAATATTTATACCCCGGAAACGTAGGCCGCCATTTTAATTCATAACTTAGTTGTGAAACGAACCCTATTTGCTATGCCGACCCCAAATGATCCATTGTCATTAAGCAATATTGATAATATACATCAATTTGAAGCGTTGTTTAATTTTGCCACCATCGGGATTGTGGTTACAGATAATGAGGGAAGAATCATCAACTTTAACAGGTATGCAGAAACCCAGTTCGGGTATAGCCGGGCCGAGGCAGTTGGCGAACTGGTAGATATGTTACTTCCGGATTCCATGCATATGCGCCATGCGCAATACCGCAATAAATATTACGACCTGCCGGAGCCCCGCATCATGGGGCATGGGAGGGATCTGTTTGCCAAAAATAAAGATGGAACAACATTCCCCGTAGAAGTAAGCCTTAGCCATTATGTGATCAAGGAGAAACTTTTTGTAATAGCTTTTGTAATTGATATTACTGTTAGAAAAGAACAGGAAAGCCAGGCTGTTGCCCAGAACCAGGAACTGGAGCGGGTGACTACTGCTATCCGTACCTTAAACCTTGAGTTGGAACAAAAAGTGGAAGATCGCACCAAGATGTTGCGGGAAGCGCTGGTAGAACTTGAATTATCAAAGGAGGAGTTGAAACTGGCTTTCGAAAATGAAAAAGAATTGGGGGAATTGAAATCAAGATTTGCCACGATGGCTTCCCACGAATTCAGGACCCCTCTCAGTACCATCCTTTCCTCGGCCTTTTTACTCGAGCAATATAATTCGGTTAATGCAGATCCAAAAGTAGAAAAGCATATCCTGCGCATCAAAGGGGCCGTTAGCGGCATGAAAAATATACTCGAAGAATTTTTATCATTGGGTAAACTGGAAGAAGGGCTTGTGCAGGCAAAAATGGAAGCTGCCGATCCTTCAACCGCAGAAACTATCGTAAAAGAATTGCTCCAGGAATTGGACGGGCTTATTACCGGGCAACAGATAAACTTCACGAGCCATCTCGAAAAACCATTCTGGATAGATAAAAGCCTTTTGAAAAATATCCTCAGCAACATCATCTCGAATGCCATCAAATTCACCACTGAAAATGGAATAATAGATATAACCGTGTTGCAGGAAGAAGGTATGCTGGTTCTCCATGTGAAGGACAACGGCATCGGTATTTCGGAAGAGGACCAGCCGCATCTTTTTCAACGTTTTTTCAGGGCCAGGAATGCCCTGAACATACAGGGTACCGGCCTGGGTTTACACATAGTGGGCAAATATCTTGAACTGATGAATGGGGCCATTTCGCTGAAGAGCAGGTTGAATGAAGGTACTGTCATAACATTATCCATACCACAAAATCGATAGATATGAAGACGATCCTGATCATCGAAGATAATTTTGAAGTGCGGGAGAATACAGCAGAGATCCTGGAACTTTCGCAATACCGTGTATTAACTGCAGATAATGGTAAAATGGGCGTAGCCGTGGCCCTGAAAGAAAAACCGGACCTGATCATCTGCGATATCATGATGCCGGTGCTCGACGGTTACGGAGTATACCATTTGCTCAGTAAGAATAAAGAAACGGCTACCATCCCTTTTATTTTCCTGACCGCAAAATCTGAAAAAGCAGATTTTCGAAAGGGTATGGAAATAGGGGTGGATGATTATATTACCAAACCATACGATGGAAGCGAGTTGCTCAATTCGGTAGAAGCCAGGCTCAAAAAAGCAGAGATGTTTAAACGCGAGTATTCGGGAACGGACGCTATGAAAGAATTTCTCACTTCTGTGCAGGATGGCGGTATCGTAGAACTTACTGGGCAGCACCGCGAAGTATTTAATTATGGCAATAAAGTATTTGTTTATAGAGAAGGCCAAAAACCAAGATCGGTATTTCATGTTGTATCGGGGAAAATAAAGGTCTTTCGCACCAATGATTTCAATAAGGAACTAATTACCGATATATTCGTGAGCGGTGATTTTTTTGGATATGCCGAGCTGCTGGAAGAACGTTTTTACAGGGAAAATGCGCAGGCGTTGCAGGCTACGGAACTCATGCTGATCCCCGCAGAAGATTTTCTGCATCTTTTATATAGTGATATAAATACCATGCAGCTGTTTATCCGCCTGATCACCAAACAAAAAGCGGATATGGAAGAACGGATGTTAAATCTTGCTTATGACTCTCTGCGCCGTAAAGTAGCGTACGGCCTGACAAGGCTGGCGGAAAAATATGCAGAAAAAGAAAATGACCAATCCGTTTTGCATATGTCACGCGAAAACATGGCAAAATCCATGGGGATAGCCAACGAGTCGCTGATACGCACACTGGCCGCATTTAAACAGGAAAAACTTATAGACCTGGAGGCCGGCAGAGTGATAATAATTGAAAAAGACAAACTGTCTTCTTTGCCTTACTAAAATAATTTATAAAAGTTTCCCCTCTTCCTGTTGTTTTTCTAACGACCAGTTTTGGGTGAGTGAAGTATTGATCCAGAGAAGATCCGCTTTTCGCAGGATGCCCGCTTTTAACCCGGCCGTTTTTTCAAATCCCGCTATAACATTTGTTACCGTCTGATGCGGAGTGATATCTATTTCTACTGATCCCGTAATAAAGGAAAACCTTTTTACCATAGTATACCTGCTCCTGATTATTTTTTGTGACAAAGGATTGCCAGGGTCCGGGGTTGAAAAGAAAACCAGTTTGAGGTTAGGATATATCTCACTGAACCGGCCGGATATGTCGGAAAGTAAACTGTCGGGATGTATGGTTAAATACCCGGGTAACTTTTTCATTCTTTTCTTGTTTCTGCATTCATAGTAAAGCTGCAAAGTATACATCTTTAATGCAATAAGGCGTCGCTTCCGTCATCCGAAAAGATGATATCCGTCATGTTTTCCTTTTGCATGATCCCTGTTTATGCGTCCCAACGAACATATTCGAAAAAAAACGACAGACAGCGGTCAGCTTTTTTTTTGATGACAAACAATATCTCTCCGTTTGACGGTCATTTTTAATGACATTGCCAGGCTATAGTTTTGTATGTATTAATCGATCATATGAAAACAAACTTAACGATGGGTACGAATTTTTTTAATCTCCTTTCAAGACAAAAACCTTTTTTACAGCAGGCGGGAAAAGTGATCACACAGAAATTCCTGGCTACTGCCAATTCCCGGCAGCATTCTCTGCAAGCCATAAAAAAAGCGCCCGTGACTTTAGAAAGGATCGATTTCGAATTTTCAACAGAACTTTTAGATAAAGAAAGAAATGCTCATAAGATTACTGCCGAAAACCTTATGAAGGCCGAGGCACAATTAGATACAATCCTTAGAAACACCCATACCGCGTATGTTTTATTAGATGTTAACCTGAATATCACCTCCTGCAACAAACTGGCGGCTAACCTGGGCCGCCAGTTATTTGAAAAACAACCTGTAAATGACACGTATCATATCGGGATGCTCCCCCCGGATAAACTGGATATGCTTACAACTGGTATTACGCGGACACTTAATGGCGAACAGCTGGATTTTGAGGTAAACGCGAAAGACCCTTCTGGAAAGATCAAATGGTTCAAAATTGAACTCTTTGCAATACGATCAAAACAAAGTGTTGTTTCAGGGGTAATGCTTTCAATCACCGATATTACGGAAAAGGTATCGCTGCAACAAGAGATAGCGAATAAACAGCATCAAATAGCCGATGCAGTCATCAACGCACAGGAGTATCAACAAAAGGAGATCGGTGGGGAATTACACGATAATGTAAACCAGATATTGGCCGCGTCACGGCTGTACCTGAATATGTGCAGAGGCATTGATAGTAAACAGGAAGAATACAGGGCTGAGGCCGATAAACTCATCCAGTCCGCTATCTCTGAGATCCGGAATTTATCTCATGCCATGGTCTCTCCGATAGCTCCGGGAAATGAATCAACCGCGTTGCAGGAAGCCCTAAAAAAACTGATGGCCCTTACAAGCAAAACCACGGAAATATATGTCAACGATATGATCGAGAAATTCAATGAAAATATCATATCGGAAAAATTGAAAATCTCCGTTTACAGGATTACACAGGAGTTATTCAGCAACATACTCAAATATTCTGCTGCCAGAAATGTAACCGTGCTATTAAAACTCAACCATAATAACCTGGAACTTGTTATCCAGGACGACGGCAGGGGATTTGATATGACAAAGCCCTCAAAAGGGATCGGTTTGCAAAATATACATACGAGGGCGATACCATTCAATGCTTCTGTTGAGATCGACAGCTCAATTGGAAAGGGGTGTAAAGTGCGGGTGCTCTTTCCGATTCCGGATATACCTGTTTGTACCGTTTAAATCCAATCCAGAATATAATGCGTTGAATCCATATCCCGAAAAGCCGTTATTGTGCTAACCCCCTGAAATTTCACCCTATCCTTTAAAAAACCTGTTATCCAAACCTACTGCCTTTTCAGGCAGTTTTTTTTACCCTCTGTTAAGCATATCATTGGCAAAACTGCCATTCGTTGCACCTTTCCCGCCATTCGGTAAAAAGACTTCTTCTATCAGCTATGCCGCCATTTACTTTGCACAACGATTAAATAATTGCTACCCACCTCCAAGAAATATTAATCCGAAAAGCAATTAAATTTTTTATGAAACAGTCTTATATTTTTAAAGTAGCCGCCAAGAGCTTTATCGTTGGAGCAGTCATCTGCCTTTGTTTTTACACCGTCATCCGTGTGATGTTCTGGGATTTTCAATTCAGTTTTTCTGAAGAGATAAATAACCTGTTCACCATCGTATCCCGCGGCGGATTTATGTTTAGCGCTGCCGCAGTGGTGTATATTTTAGTAGAAAAAGCAGCCTTATTGTGGATTGCAGGTAAGCGTGCTATCGCAAAAGCCCCTCGTTTACACAATTCCGATCCATTACCTGGCATTTTGGTGGGCGCAAGGCAGTAATACTTTTTAAATAAATTATTAAGCGGCTCATTATTAGTGTGTTATGTTTTAATTTTTTGTTAATGGTGGTATTCACATGATCATGTTATTTTGAAAGTTGGAATTGAGCAGTACATTTGTTCCAGCAATTAAAACAGACTTTATGAAAAGAATATTACTCTCTTTTTTTGTAGTGCTGACAGCCTTTGCAGCACATGCGCAGGAAGCCACCCTGGCTCCCGATCAAAACCCAAGATATGCGGAGAGCCGCGACAGGTATGTAAAAGCACAGGATCAGCTTTTGCAGAACATGAACACTACCGTTCAGCAAACCTACAAAGCATACGATTGGTACGAAGCAAAGCAGGAACGCAAACTCCAGCGTTACAACGACCGTCGTGACCGCAGGTTATTGAGGGCGCAATTTGGCAACTACTACAATTCTTATGACAATTACTACTCCCCTTACCGCTATTCTCCGGGATACCGCAGGAATGGATGGAGGCGTGGATGGTAATAATGGATAATGGATAATGTATTCAACTTAAATTTTTTTCAATTTCTGTAACGACATTCGGCTTGAATGTATTATTATCCATTATCCACTATAAAATTATCCATTGATCAGCCCTCCATTCCTCTCACATATTTATGCTGTTTGCTGAGAATAGCAGATGGCTACTTTTGCTCATCATTTAAAATAACATACATGAAATCGATCTTTTTATACGCGACCACCGCTATTCTTTTAGGAATTACTGCCTGCAGCCCAAAAGTTACCCGTATCGACCCGGTAGATACACCTGACATTAGTGGGAAATGGAACAATACCGATAGCCGTTTGACTGCAGAAGAACTGACCAGCCAGATACTGACCGAAAAATGGTTGGGCGATTATGTTCAGGGCAAAGGCAAAAAACCTGTGGTGATCGTTGGAATGGTGACCAATAAAAGCCATGAGCATATTGAAGCGGAAACTTTCATGAAAGACCTTGAACGTTCTTTCATCACTTCTTCCAAAGTAGGCCTGGTACAGAGTGGAAAAAAACGGGAGGAACTGCGTGCTGAAAAAGCGGATCAGCAGACCAATGCTTCTGTAAGCACTATGAAAAAATTCGGCCTGGAAAATGGCGCTGATTTTATCCTGCAGGGCTCCATCAATTCCATAGTTGATTCTTACAAAAAGAAAAAGACGGTCACTTACCAGATCAACCTGGAACTGACCAATATCGAAACGAATGAAGTAGTATGGATCGGGGAGAAGAAGATCGCGAAGAATGTGAAGTATTAATTTATCCCTTCCGGCACCAATCATTAAACGCGAACGAGATGAACTTTTTTATAAAACGGGCATACCTTATGTTGATATTGCCCGTTTTTCTTTTTTCCTGCGCAACCTACAACAAATCGATGGATGCTTACTACAGCAATATCCATTCGGGCCGGTATGATAAGGCGTTGAAGAATCTCGAAAGCAACAAGCTCATCAAACGCGACCGCAATCAACTCCTGTATTTTCTCGAAATGGGAAAAACATACCGGATGAAAGGTGACCTTGAAAACAGCAACCGCTATCTCAACCAGGCGGATGATTACATTGAAACTGCCCGTAAATCTGCAAAAGATATTGCTCTCAGCAACCTGGTGAACCCGATGATGCAATCTTACCGCGGCGAAGATTTTGAACAGTTCATGCTTCATTATTATAAGGCGCTTAATTATGCAGCGCTCGGCAACGCAGATGAAGCTGTTGTAGAAGCCCGACGCATCACGCTTTCTGCAGATGCTCAGGGAGATAAGTTTAAAAATTCCGGCAAGCGATATAGCAAAGATGCCTTCGCGTTGAACGTGCAGGGAATGATCTACGAGATGGCAGGTGATATGAACAATGCTTTCATCTCTTACCGCAACGCGGCAGATATTTATCTTGAATCGGGAAAAGAATATTACGGCGTAAATATGCCGGCGCAGTTGCAACAGGATCTTTTACGTTCCGCTGCCACGATGGGTTTCACCAGTGATGTGGAACGTTACGAAAAATTATTCAACACTACATACACCCCCGCCACGAATACTGCCGGCGAACTGGTATTATTTCTCGATGAAGGCCAGGCGCCGGTAAAAGAAGAACGCAACTTCATGCTCACCACCGCATCCGGCGGACCCGGTAATTTTACCTTTATCGACCAGGATGGATATAGTTCCAATATTCCATTCGATTACAATGCCTATGGTATTTCTGAGACCCGGTTAAGTTCTGTTCGTGCGATAAGAGTCGCCATGCCGGTGTACAGGGTTCATTACAGCGATCCGGTAAACAAAACGGTCACACTTAACGGCAACGTCTATACGCCGCAGCTTGGGCAAAATCTTAATAGTGTAGCTGTAAATATTTTAAAGGAAAGGTTTCTTACCGAACTTACCAATGCATTGGCGCGGCAGCTTACTAAAAAAATGCTGGAAAAAGGCACACAGGCAGCCACAGAAAATATCGCCAAAAGCAAAGAAAAAAAGTCGGAGAAAGAGGAAGCCGACGAAGCTAAAAAAGAAGAAAAACGTAAGAAGCGGGAAGAAAATGCCAGGGCTGCAGGTGAAGTAGCGGGGCTCCTGATGAACCTGGTAAACACCATCACCGAAAAAGCGGATACCCGCAACTGGCAAAGCTTGCCGGCATTTGTGAGTTATGTGAGGATACCGTTGAATGAAGGAGAAAATACGATCACTGTGAATGCCAACGGAGTTACTAAAACTATTGTAGTTCAGGGAAAGAAGGGGCTGCAGCTGATGGGGGTAAATATTCAGTAAATAAGAAATAAGGAAGATAAAATAACTAATAAGAAAGTGTAGTTCGTAAAAATAGAAGCCTCGCTATCCTGATGAATTTTAAGGGTGTGAAGAGTTTAACTTCCTCATTAATTATTTGATGTTACTTATTCCTTATTCAAGTTATAAATTAAAATCCCCGACCGTGTCGGGGATTTTAATTTATAACTTGATTTCTTCCTCACTATCATCAAAGAACTTGAATTCTGTAAGATGATAATTCGAATTCGCTTTTACTTTTACTTTTTGTTTGTACTTCCAGCTCCATTTCATTCTCCTGCTTGGGAAGCCTGAAGTAAGATAGGTGTAGAGTATCGGATGTACTTCAATCGTAAGCCCCTTATGCTTTTGCATGATCAGGTAACTGAGGTTTTTACCGATCTCGTCTTCCAGTATCAACGTGCTGCTGATCTTACCGGTACCCTGGCAACTCGGACAAACCTCGCTGGTGTTGATGTTCATCTCAGGCTTCATGCGCTGCCTGGTGATCTGCATCAAACCGAATTTGGTGATAGGCAACACCGCATGTTTCGCCCTGTCGGGGCGCATGAAGTGGTCCATCGCATCTGCCAGCTTTTTCTTGTTTTCCAGCAATTTCATGTCAATGAAATCCACCACGATGATTCCACCCAGGTCACGCAGGCGTAATTGCCTCGCTATTTCTTCAGCGGCTTCAAGGTTGGTTTCCAAAGCATTCTGCTCCTGGTTGTTGCTTACACTCTTATAACCACTATTTACATCTATCACATGCAACGCTTCCGTATGCTCGATGATGAGGTAAGCGCCACTCGGCAGGTTGACAGTTTTGCCAAAAGCAGCTTTTACCTGTTTGGTTATTCCGTAGTTGTCGAATATAGGCGCATCGTTATTGAAATAAGTAACGATGTCCGCTTTGTCCGGCGCAATACGCTGAATGTAATTTTTGGTATCAGTGAAAATATTCTTATCGTTTACAACGATACGGTTGAAATCTTCACTCAGCAGATCACGAAGGATGCTGGTGGTTTTGCCTTGTTCGCTCAGGATCTTGGCAGGAGGGACCGCACCTTTCAGGTTGTGCTGGATCGTTTTCCAGGTATTTTCCAATGCCAGCAGATCTTCATGTAATTCGGCCGTCTGTTTGCCTTCGGCAGCAGTACGAACGATCACACCAAGATTTTTAGGTTTAACGGCTTCCACAATTTTCTGGAGGCGTTTCCTTTCTTCGCTGGAATGTATTTTGCGGGAAACCGCTACGATATCATTGAACGGGGTAACCACCACAAACCTTCCCGGAAGTGAAAGTTCACAACTCAGGCGCGGGCCTTTGGCGGCGATCGGTTCCTTTAATATCTGTACGAGTACATTCGGTTTGCCGTTGAGTACTTCGGTGATCTTACCGGTCTTGATGATCTCAGGTTCTACTTTGAATTTTGAGAAATCAAGGCCTTTTTCCGAAGTGTCGGAAATAGCCTGGTTGGTGAATTTGAGAATAGACCGTACATACGGGCTGAGGTCCGTATAATGAAGGAATGCATCCTTTTCGAAGCCAACTTCAATAAAGGCGGCATTAAGTCCCGGAATAAGTTTCTTGACTTTTCCGAGGTACAGATCTCCCACGGCGAAGCTTGCATTAGCTTTCTCGCTATGCAGTTCAACCAGTTTCTTATCTTCCAACAAGGCAATTTCAACACCTTGTGGCGCTGCATTAATAATTAATTCCTTGGTCAAGCGTAAAATTTTTGTAAGACCTTTACATCGCGGAAGGAAAATATGAAATGCACGGTATCGAAGCTCCGGGGTTTTAAAAACCTGGAGCTTCGATAACATGCATATTGATGCGTACCAAACGGGTATGCAGCATCAGTCAGGAAAAGATTAATTATCTTTTCTTATGACGATTCTTTCTTAAACGTTTTTTACGCTTGTGTGTAGCAATTTTATGACGTTTTCTTTTTTTACCACAAGGCATATCTAGTCTTTTTTGTGTTGAATAAAATGATTTTTAAAATATGTTTTTGTAAACTTACTTTCTGTTTTAAAGAGATTTGATCTTCTCATCAATTGCCTGAAGGAAACCTTTGTCGCTCTTCAGATGCTTGCAGGCATTGTACCATTTGACAGCCTCAGCCTTATCTCCTTTGGCTGCATAAGCATCTGCCAGGAAAAGCATGGCTTCCAGGTTGTCAGGTTCGGCAGTTACAACTTTGAGCAATCTTTTGATCGCGTTGTCATATTGCCTCGAAACAGTGCCTCCGATCCCCAGCACCATCTGTGCTTTCATATTGTTGGAATCTTTGCGAACCACGGACAACAACTGCTGAATACCTTTCATTGTCTCTTCCGGGTTACCACTGCCGCCCTTGCCAAATACATAAGCACTTCCCAATCCGATCTTCAGATCCGCATCCTCAGGGTTATGCTCCAATGCCTTCTCAAATAACTCTATGGCTTGCGCCGTTTCCCAATTTAATTTAGCCCCGTCATGTTCCAGTCTGAGGTTCTCTAAAAATAATTGGGCTGCAAAGGTGAGGTTTTTTTCTGAATTTTCCAACTTAGATCCTTCTGATAAATAAAAAGCATAAGGTTCAAACAGTTTTGCACTGTCTTTCCAGAAGTTTGCAAGATCTTTATAAGCCTTGATCTGTTGGGTCTGAACGTCGCCACGGCTGATGCCATTTTCCAGTTTACTCACATAAACTGCCTGCGAAGGAGTTAAATTTGCCTTGGAGGAAAGTATAAACTGCTGGATATCAAACATTTTTTCAGGAGCATCGGCTGTTTTTGGCAATGGCTTCTTTGGTACAGAAGTTTTACCAAATAAAAACAGGGCAGCTACCACGATGATACCAGACGAAAGTAAAATAAGTTGCTTCTTCACTGAAAAAAATTGAGATGCGAAGGTACGTTAGTCTTCGTTCTCATCTTTCAATTCCGGGGCTTCTTTTATGTTTGGAGAAGATTTTATTTCCTGCACAAATTCTTTGGCAGGTTTGAATGCAGGTATAAAGTGTTCAGGAATGGATACGGCAACATTTTTCTTGATATTCCTGCCGATCTTTGCAGCACGCTTTTTTATGATAAAGCTTCCAAAGCCCCTGATATACAGGTTCTCACCGTTGGAAAGTGTAGATTTGACTTCTTTGAACATCGTTTCCAGGGTTACTAATACATCTACTTTTGGGATACCGGTTTTATCGGAAATCTTGCTGATTAGATCTGCTTTTCTCATATAACGGAATTTAATTAATTGTAAATTAATGTTTTTATATTAAAAATCCAAATAGTCCTTTGATAACCAACAAGTTTATAATATTCTAATTTTTTAAATAGTGATACAAAAAACAAACCAGTTATTTTTCAGGGAGCAACTATTGCTATGGAACCGTACTGAAAATGACCGGGATATGCCCTGGAAAGGCGAAAAAGACCCTTATAAGATCTGGCTCAGCGAAATCATTCTTCAGCAAACCCGTGTTGAGCAAGGGTTGGCGTATTACGAACGGTTTATAAAAAAATATCCTGACGTTGTCAGCCTTGCCAATGCCGATGACCAGGCTGTGTTTAAATTGTGGGAAGGATTAGGATATTATTCACGCTGCCGCAATCTGCTGGCATCCGCACGAACGATAGCCACCAATCCGGGTGGAAAATTCCCCGAAACGTATGAAAACATCCTGCAGCTGAAGGGTGTAGGCGCTTATACCGCTTCGGCGATAGCTTCCTTCGCTTTTGGCTTGCCACACGCAGTGGTAGATGGAAATGTTCAACGGGTATTGGCCAGGTTTTTTGGCCTCGAAACTCCCATAGATTCTACCGCCGGGAAAAAGATATTCGCTGAGCTGGCGCAACAATTACTCGACAAACATGATCCGGCAGGTTACAACCAGGCCATCATGGACTTTGGGGCTATGGTATGCAAGCCGCAGCTTCCGCTTTGTGTAAGTTGTGTATTGAAAGAAAAATGTGATGCATTGGCCACCGGAAATGTCGCATCACTGCCGGTGAAAGAGAAAAAACTGCAAAAAAAAGACCGCTGGTTTTATTACATCATCGCGGAGCATAAAAAGAAAATATTCGTCCGCGAGCGTATGGGAAAAGATATCTGGCAAAGCCTGCACGAATTCATCCTCGTAGAAGAAGATCACAATGCAACTCCTGAATGGGTGGTTGAAAAAAGGTTGCCTTCCATCTTCGGAGAAACTCCTTATTCTGTAGAAAATATTTCACCAGTATATAAACAGTTGTTATCTCACCAGACCATCAGGGCGGTATTTATCCGGGTCAAATTGGAAAATTCCCCCGAATTGCCTGAATACCGGTTGCTGACTGAGAAGGAAGTAAAAGAGCTGCCTTTTCCCAGGGTGATCAATACCTATCTGCAGCCAGACCCCGGAGGTTTTTAAAACCTCCGGGGTTTTCCATCCATGTAATTCGCGGAAATAGGTGTTATTCGTGGCAACCTTTGGGTATAAAAATTGTATCTTTAAATTTGTTACAGCACGGCTATTATCAACTAATCTATTCATAAAATATCATTATATGAGAGGCGTAAACAGGGTAATGCTGATAGGAAATTTAGGTAAGGATCCGGATATCCAGTTTTTGGAAGGCAATATAGGAGTGGCAAAATTCTCCCTGGCTACAACAGAAACCTATAAGGACAGAAGCGGTAAGTTGATCTCTCAAACTGAATGGCATACAGTGGTGTTATGGCGTGGTTTAGCGGAGCTGGCGCAAAAATACCTGCATCGCGGAAGCCTGGTATATATTGAAGGAAGATTGAAAACACGCAGCTGGGAAGATAAGGAAGGTAACAAAAAATTCGCGACAGAAGTAGTGGGAGATAACCTTATCATGCTCGACAAACGCAATGAAGGTGGCGCCCCCGGAGGGTTTGAAGGAATGGAAGGATTGGGTGGCGATGATATTCCTCCGACGGATGAGAGCGGGAATGAAAGATTGCCGTTTTGATCACTAATAAAATCAATAGTAATGTCATCCTGAGCTTGTCGCAGGATATTGTTCAATCAGTTTAGAAAACCCTTCGACAGGCTCAGGGTGACAGACGTAGAGCTAACAAAATATTTTTTCGTAAAATTGCGGAGAATCTTGTTCACTTAAATTACCTGCTTTGGATTACCATTCGGTATATGTAACCTCAAATCATCTTTTGCTGTTTCTGCTGGCACTTACGCCGGCTGCCGCTACCGTACTAATTTTTACCCTTGTGATATTGTTCCTGCTTTCCTTTCTCGTATCAGGAAGCGAGATCGCATTTTTCTCTTTTAATACCAAGGATATAAATGTGCTTAAAACCAGGCAACATCCGTCTTACAGACGGATCCTGGATATGCTGGAGCAGCCAAAAACATTGCTGGCTTCGATGCTGATCACTAATAGCCTGGCAAATATCGGGATCATCCTTATCGCCAATATCCTCATCGACAACTGGGTTGCCCCACTGGAACTTTCCATCGCCTACGTCTTCGCCATCAAAATAATCGCCATTACTTTTCTGGTGGTTTTATTTGCTGAGATTTTACCAAAGGTCTGGGCCACTCATCAGCGCATCAGGTTTGCATCTGCAGCATCGCTGATGATTGAGATATTCAATAGCCTGTTTTCGGGATTGAGCAAAAGGCTGGTTCGTTTCAACGATAATTTTGACAAAAGGCTTACTCCCGAAAATGCTTCTGCGCTTGACAACAGCAGCATCGATGACGCCATCGATCTGTTGCCCGAACATGAAGCTTCAACCGAAGAAAAACAAATCCTGAAAGGCATCCGAAAATTTGGTGATACGGAAGTAAAACAGATCATGCGTACACGCATGGACGTTAGTGGAATAGAATACGATACGGGTTTTCACGATGTGCTGAAACGGGTGGAAGACCTGCACTATTCAAGGCTTCCGGTGTATAAAAATAATCTTGATGACCCTGCGGGAATGCTGCACACAAAAGACCTTTTGCCGCATCTGCACGAAGCCGCAGACTTCGACTGGCATACGTTGATCAGGACACCATATTTTGTTCATGAACAAAAACTGATCGAAGATCTTCTGCAGGAATTCCGCAACAAACGCATACATTTTGCCATCGTTGCTGATGAGTTTGGCGGAACATCCGGAATTGTAACGCTGGAAGATATCATGGAAGAGATCATCGGTGACATCAAAGATGAATTTGACGATGAAGAAAGCGGCAACAAAAAACTGGATGATTATAATTATATTTTCGAAGGTAAACTGATGATCAACGATGCCTGCAAAGCCATGGGGGTGCCCGTGGATACATTCGATAATGTACGCGGCGAAAGCGATTCCGTAGCAGGATTGGTGCTCGAAATAGCCGGTGAATTTCCTGCCGAGAATACCACCTGGGTTTCAGGAGACTTTACGTTGATCCCTTTGCAGATCAATAAAAACAGGATTGACAAGGTTAAGATTTCCATACAACATAAGCAGCCCGAACAGGAATAGCATGACAAATAAAAATTTTTTACTGCCGGTCATTCTCTTATCACTGGCCGCCTTTTGGATGGCTTGCAACAGCCCTTACACTTCCCGCAAGAAAGGATATTATAGCATTGAATTGCCGCAGCACAGCTACCGCGATTTCAACCGCGAAGGATTTCCCTACAGTTTTCAATACCCGGTATATGCCAACGTGATCCAGGACAGCACTTACTTTGATGCCAGCCCGGAAAATAATTATTGGATCAATATCGATTTCCCCCGATTCAATGCAAAAATATTTTTGAGTTACAAGGTCATCGGCGGTAAAGCTGTTTATAAGATCAAACAGAAAGACGGCAGCTTCCGGGATTCAACCGGCATCAACCAGTTTGAACGCATGGTCAACGACGCCTTCACGCTTACCAATAAAAACGAGGCGGTCGCCACTTCCATCCGCGACAGCCTTTTTCATACTGCTAATGGAATTACCGGTGTCTTTTTCCGCGTAGGCGGTAATGCGGCCACGGCCAAACAATTCTTCATGACCGATACCACCAAAAACTTTATCCGCGGGGCATTATATTTCGATGCCACGCCCAACGCGGATTCGTTGCGCCCTGTACAGGATTTTTTGCAAAAGGATATTGAGCATCTTATTTCCACCTTCAGGTGGAAATAGTGAATGGTAAATAGTCAATAGTCAAACCTTCGAAAATTATTCGTACAGGCAAGTTTTTTTGGTCACAGTTCCGAAAATATTAACTTCAGAGGGGTTAAAAACCTTCAAAGCTTTCACCATTCACCATTCACCATTCACTATCTTTGCGGCATGATAGCCATTGACCACGTTTTGCTAAGCGACCAGATAATAAAAGAGCAATTCGTATGCGATCTTTCGAGGTGTAAAGGCGCCTGTTGCGTAGACGGAGATGCCGGAGCACCCTTGAATAAAAACGAGTTGAAAGAAATGGATGCCGTTCAGGAAGCCGTTTTGCCTTATTTATCAGAACAGAGCCGTGCGGAAATTGACCGCCAGGGGCGATATGTGTATGACAAAGAATACGGCTGGGTAACACCAACTATCAACAATGCAATCTGCGTATACGGTATCACCGATAAAGAAGGAATTGTAAAATGTGGTATCGAACAAGCTTATCTCGATGGTAAAGTGAAATGGAAGAAACCCATCAGCTGCCATCTTTTCCCTATCATTGTAAAACAAAGCAAGGATGGCGTGACGGAATTTGCCAACTACGAACCACGTGAAGACAATTGCAAAGCTGCCTGCTCGCTGGGAAAAAAGTTAAAAGTCCCGGTTTACCAATTCCTGAAAGAGCCATTGGTCCGCAAGTTCGGCAAAGATTTTTACGATGCCCTTGAAGCTACGGCGCAGCATTTGAACCCGCCGCCGGCAAAAAAATAATTAACGATCATTGATCAAACATATTTTCGAATGAAACAAACTCGCACTCTTTTATTTCTTATTTCATCTTCTTTGTTTCTTATTTCCTCCTGTTCTGTCAACAAAGCCAAGATCGACAATAATCTCAAAAAATATTTCGATTCCAGGAATGTAGAAGGTTGTTTCACCATGCTGAATAATACCGATGGACAGATCACGGTTTACAATATGGAACTGGATACCACCCGGTTTCTCCCGGCTTCTACATATAAAATTGTGAACTCACTTATCGGCCTGCAGACCGGCGCAATCACCAGTCCGAAAATGGTGATCAAATGGGATGGCATCAAAAGATGGAATGACGACTGGAACAAGGATATGGACATGACACAGGCTTTCAAACTGAGTAATGTGGCCTATTACCAGGAAGTTGCCCGCAGGATCGGACATGATACCATGCAAAACTTTATCGACAGCGTTTCGTATGGCAATAAAAATATTTCCGGCGCTGTAGATTCTTTCTGGCTGAATAATAAGTTGAAAATTTCTCCTGATGAACAGCTCGGTTTGTTGAAACGTTTGTACTTCGATCAACTTCCTTTCCGCAAATCTGTGCAGCAGGAAGTAAGGGATGTGATGGTGCAGGAAGATAATACGGCATACAAATTGAGTTATAAGACGGGCTGGGGATGGGATGAAGCGAACAATGCTATTGGCTGGCTGGTGGGTTGGGTAGAAGAGAACAAGCATGTTTATTTCTTCGTAACACTCGTTAAATCAAAAGACAAGGATTTCGATATGAAACCGGCTCGTATTGGAATCACAAAAGATATTTTAAAAGAGCTCGGTTTTTTACAGGGCAAAATGTAAATTTCTTATTGTTTCTTTAACAAAACATCGATACAATAAGGCTAATTTGCGCATAACAATATATGCCTTCATTTCAATATAACATATTTCTCTACGTATTAGCATTGCTCCCGGTAATGCTAATTGTTTTTTTAGTGGCCAAAAACCGCAAGAAAAGAACGATCAACAAAATTGGTGATCCATCACTCGTAAAACAATTGCTGGCGCAATACAAAGCGGCGTCATTTTTTAAAAAATTTATTGTGCTGTTTGTTGCCATGGCAGCGCTGATCCTGGCATTGGCAAATCCAAGAAGTGCTACCGGCAATAACCTGGTTGATAGAAATGGAATTGATGTGATGATCGCTATCGATGTGAGCAAGAGCATGCTGGCACAGGATATCAAGCCAACAAGGCTCGACAGGGCAAAACAATTGCTTGGCAAACTCATCGATAAACTCGGTAATGACCGGATAGGCCTGGTAGTTTTTGCAGGGAAAGCATATCTGCAGATGCCACTTACGGGTGATCATGCTGCCGCAAAAATGTACCTGTCCGCTGCCAGCACCGAATCGATCCCCACACAAGGCACAGTGATCGGCGATGCATTGAAAATGTGTTATGCTTCTTTTAATTCAAAAGAAAAAAAATATAAAGCCGTGATCCTCATCAGCGATGGTGAAGATCATGACGAAGGCGCCATCGGTACTGCAAAACAAATGGCATCTGAAGGTGTGGTGATCTATACGATCGGTATCGGTTCCAAAGAAGGCGCCCCCATCATCGACGAAGCCACCGGCACCATGAAAAAAGATGCCGAAGGAAATACGGTTATTTCAAAACTGAATGAAGAAGAATTGCAGTCGATCGCCAAATCCGGCAACGGCGCTTACCAGTTTTTTGGCAGCACCGACAATGTGGTGAATAATCTTGCCGACCAGCTCGCATCAATGGATCAGCGGGCTGTGAAAGATGAATCGCTCACCAATTACGAATCTTATTTTCAGATATTATTGGCTATCGCTCTTTTGTTTTTGGTAATTGAATTATTTATTTCTGAAACAAAAAGAAATAAATTGTCTAAGCTGAAACCAGCGGCAGCGCTGGTGCTGTTCATGCTCTCCGGAACTGTGTTGATGGCCCAGGAAAATAATAAGACGATCAAAGAAGGTAACAAATCTTACGGGGAAGGGAAATATTCCGACGCAGCTAATTCCTATGAAAAAGTTGTAAAGAAAGATTCGAATAACCTGGTGGCGCAATACAATCTTGGCAGTGCTTATTACAAATCAGGAAAAAAAGATTCGGCGATCGAAGCTTATGACAAATCCATCAAACAACTGCAGAAGCCTGTCCAAAAGTCAAATGCTTATTATAATAAAGGCGTTGTGTTGCAGAATGATAAGAAGCTTGCAGAATGTATTGAGGCTTACAAAGCTGCATTGAGGCTTACTCCCAATGATGAAGACGCGAGGTTGAACTTGCAGAAAGCATTACAGCAACAAAAGCAACAACAAAAACAACAACAGCAGCAAAAGCAGAACGAAAAGAAAGACGAGAAAAAAGAGCCGAAGCCACAGCCATCCAAAATGACCCCCAAAGATGCTGAAGAAAAGCTGAAAGCATTGCAGCAGCAGGAAAAGAACCTGCAGGATAAATTACATAAGGTAAATGCCAGTTCGCCAAATAAACCGGAAAAAGATTGGTAAATCAATGGATAATGAAATAATGGCTAATTAGCCATTATTTCATTATCCATTATCTCCATTATTTTAAGTGCTACCTTTGCACCAATAATTTTTACTATGCAATCCTATTGTGGGAATTTAAAGGAATATAAACGACTGATCACACGTGAGGTAAAAGTTGGCGGATTGATCATCGGCGGGCATCATCCCATTCGTGTACAAACGATGACCACTACCGATACGATGGATACGGAAGCTACTGTAGAGCAAACCATCCGTTGTATAGAAGCAGGTGCCGAACTGGTGCGCATTACAGCCCCTTCAAAAAAAGAAGCGGAAAATCTTAGAGTAATAAAAGAAGAGTTACTGAAAAGAGGGTACACTACACCGTTAGTTGCCGATATACATTTCACACCCAATGCCGCGGAGATCGCGGCAAGGATCATCGAGAAAGTAAGGGTGAATCCAGGGAACTATGTCGACAAGAAAAAATTTGAACAGCTGGAATATACCGATGAGGAATATGCGGAAGAAATAGAACGCATTCGTGAAAGATTTACTCCCTTGGTACTTATCTGTAAAGAACATGGTACGGCGATGCGTATCGGCACCAATCATGGAAGCCTCAGCGACCGCATCATGAGCCGGTATGGCGATACTGCCAATGGAATGGTGGAAAGCGCCATGGAATTCCTGCGTATCGCACGCGGCCTCGATTATCACCAGGTGATATTGAGCATGAAAAGCAGCAACCCGTTGGTGATGGTACAGGCTTACCGCCTGCTGATACAACACATGATGCAGGAGTTTGGCGAATGTTACCCATTGCATCTTGGCGTAACCGAAGCTGGTGATGGTGAAGACGGAAGGATAAAATCAGCGATAGGTATCGGCAGTTTGCTGGAAGATGGTATCGGAGATACGATCCGTGTAAGCCTCACCGAAGACCCGGAATTTGAAATACCGGTTTGTAAAGATCTCGTGAAACGTTATGCCGATCTTCCATACGACGAAGACAAAACCCATAAAGTCGAAACTGTCAAATTACCCTATTCCCCATTTGAATATCAGCGACGCAAAACTCATGAAGTGATGAGCATCGGCAACCGGCATGTACCGGTGGTGCTGGCAGATTTCATGCTGGCTGAAACTATTGTCCCTGCTGATCTTCAGGCAATCGGGTATACTTACAATGAAGCTACGGATAAATGGAATATAGCTGATGCAGCGGCAGATTTTATTTACACTTCAGAAAAAATATTAAGTTTTCATCTGCCCGGGACTTTGCAGGTTATCTGCGACTACCAGTCATGGGTAAACGCAGATGATCACGACAAATATTTTCCATTATTTGATAAGAATAATTTCGCAGCCGCGGAAAAAAGATCTGCCCGCCTTAATTTCATTTCGGTAAATGTCTCGGAAGATAATAGCGGGTTGCTAACGTTGATAAAGAATGACCAGACTGTTGTACTCTGCATTTATGCAGCCGCAAGAAACGCTTTGCAGCAGCTGCGTAGTTTTGTCGCAATGCTGATGGAGCAAGGTATTACTTGTCCGGTCATCATCGCGGTGGAGAGCATGCACAAAACGGTGGATGAACAACTGATACACTTTTCTGCCACAGCCGGTGGATTATTTCTTGATGGAATGGGCGATGGTATCTGGCTGATCAATGATCCGTCGAAAATGGAAAACAGCCAGGTAAGCGGCAGGACATATCTTCCGACAAAAAACAATCACCAGTTTTTAAATAATACTTCTTTCTCTGTTTTACAAGCGGTACGCACCCGTATTTCCAAAACGGAATACATCAGTTGCCCAAGCTGTGGCCGCACACTTTTTGATCTGCAGGAAACAACCGCTAAGATCAGGAGTGTGACGAATCATCTGAAAGGCCTGAAGATAGCGATCATGGGATGTATCGTGAATGGCCCCGGCGAAATGGCCGATGCGGATTTTGGATACGTAGGCAGCGGCCCCGGGAAAATAACTTTATACAAAGGAAAGGAAGTAGTGAAAAAAAATATCAACAGCGAAGTAGCGGTGGATGAATTGATCAATCTTTTGAAAGAAAATGATGCGTGGGTGGAAGCTGACGCAGTTTAGAGTTTAGGTTGCTCCGGTGTCTGAACCTTAAGCCCACTAAACCTAAACTCTAAACCCTAAACTCTAAACACATATGCAAACAGACTTCCTCATAATCGGTTCCGGGATAGCAGGCCTTACCTATGCGCTTAAAACAGCACAGGAATTTCCTGATAAAAAAGTGACGATCCTCACCAAGACGCAGAGTGACGAAACGAATACAAAGTACGCCCAGGGCGGCATTGCGGGAGTGACTGATTTTGATCACGATAGTTTTGAGAAACACATAAAAGATACCCTCATTTCCGGAGATGGATTGTGCAATGAGCATGTGGTGGAGATTGTAGTGAAGGAAGGAGTGCAACGCATCAACGAACTGATAGAGTGGGGAGCGAATTTCGATAAGGAACCCGATGGCGATTACAAACTTGGAAAAGAAGGCGGACATAGTGAAAACAGGATACTTCATCATAAGGACGTAACTGGTAAGGAGATGGAAAGGGCCTTGCTGGAAGCCATCAAAAAAGCCGGTAACATAGAATTGATCAGCCATTGTTTTGTGATCGATATCATCACCCAGCATCACCTGGGTTTCCTGGTAACCAAAAGCACGCCCGATATTGAATGTTACGGAGTGTATGTACTGAATCTCACTACGAATAAGATTGAAAAAATTGCCGCGGGTATAACGTTATTGGCAACAGGCGGCAATGGCCAGGTGTACAGAAGTACTACCAATCCTGCAATTGCGACAGGCGATGGAGTAGCGATGCTTTACCGGGCTAAAGGACGAATAGAGAATATGGAGTTCATCCAGTTTCACCCCACGGCACTGTATGAAGCCGGAGTGCGTGGGCAATCCTTTCTCATAACGGAAGCGGTCAGGGGCGACGGGGGCATTCTGCGAAATGCGCAGGGAGAAGCGTTCATGGAACGTTACGACGAACGCAAAGATCTTGCACCAAGGGATATTGTCGCCAGGGCGATCGATAACGAAATGAAAATAAACGGTACCGAATTCGTCTATCTTGATTGCCGCCACATGGACCAGGAAAAATTCCTGGAACACTTTCCGAATATTTATGCAAAATGTAAAAGCATCGGGATCGATGTAGCAAAAGATATGATCCCTGTTTCGCCTGCAGCGCATTATAGTTGCGGTGGCGTGAAGACGGATGAATGGGCACGCACTTCCATCAAATTTTTATATGCTGCCGGAGAATGCGCCAGCACCGGCCTCCATGGCGCCAACCGGCTTGCCAGCAACAGCCTGCTCGAAGCGATGGTATTTGCCCACAGGGCATATAAAGATAGCATACGGTTGTTAAATGAAAATGCAGGACAGCTGCGGCCTGAAACAATAATCCCCGACTGGAATGCAGAAGGTACTACAGCGCCAAAGGAAATGATCCTCATCACACAAAGCCTGAAAGAAATGAAATTGCTGATGAGTGATTATGTCGGTATCGTTCGAAATAATGAACGCTTGAAGAGAGCGAATCGCCGCCTTGATCTGCTTCATGAAGAAACAGAAACCCTATACGAAAAACTCGAAGTATCCCCACAACTTTGTGAGTTGCGCAATATGATCACCGTTTCCTATCTTATCGTTAAGAGTGCGGAATTGAGGAAAGAAAGCAGGGGATTGCATTTTAACACGGATTATCCGGATAGAAATACGATATTACAGAATACAATATTGTAACCGGAATGGGTAGCCCTGTGGTACAGCATTGATGAGTACCATTTTTAACCCAAATCTTTCTGATGTATTACCTGGTTTACGGGCTGCTGTATGCTTTCTCTCTATTGCCATTTTTTATTATTTACGCCTTCAGCGATTTTGTTTCCTTCGTGATGTTTCATGTTGTGGGTTACCGAAAAAAAGTAGTGCTGGATAATCTTACCATCGCATTTCCTGAAAAGGGACCGGCAGAGCTTAATAAAATTGCCCGTCGGTTTTACAGTAATCTTATTGATACATTTCTCGAAACGATCAAGCTGCTCAGCCTCTCCGAAAAACAGATCAACAAAAGGGCTACGATGGATATGACTGCTTGCAATGCCATTGCAGCCAAAGGTAAAAACATACAGTTCCATAGCGGCCACCAGATGAATTGGGAGTATGGGAATTATGCGGTGGTCAACAACCTTTCCATTCCGTGGATCGGCGTTTACATGCGCATCAGCAACAAGGTGCTGGATAAGATATTTTATGACCTTCGCTCCAAAAGAGGAACAATTCTCGTGTGTGCACAGGAGTTCAAACAACGAGATTCCTGTCTTTTTGATAAACAGTATTCTATCGGTTTGGCCGCTGATCAAAACCCGGGTATTCCACAACATGCGCCCTGGATGTATTTTTTTTCTAAGCCGGCACCATTTGTTTCAGGGCCGGAAAAGGGAGCCAGGAACAATAATACGGCGGTGGTATTTGTAAAGTTTGTAAAAATCAAAAGAGGTTACTATAAATTTGAGCCAACCATCATTACCGAAGAAGGGGCATCACTCAAAGATGGTGAGCTTACACTTTTGTACCGGGATTTTCTCGAAGCAACCATCCGGGACCAGCCAGATAATTATTTATGGAGCCATCGCCGCTGGAAATGGGATTGGAAACCGGAATACGGAGAGCGGTGGATAGATACCCGGAAGCAGCCGATGGAAGTGGTGGCAGACTAAAACAAAAGAATCGCTGATTACCAAAGGATGATAAGATTTCGCAGACTATTTTGCTGCGCAAAACTTAAGTGCAGTTTACACCAGGTCCCGTATTTTAAAACCTGTACTTCTGCTTGCAAAAATCAGCGCGATCATTTCATCCTTTTAATCTGCGATTATTCTTTACATCTTTATTAATTTTGTGTTGCTTAAGCACAAAAATGTATTATCCCATTTACACCTTTTTATACCTGCTCTCCCTTTTACCATTCTTTGTTCTTTATGGTATCAGCGATTTTACCGCATTCATTCTTGCAAGAGTAGTACGTTATCGACGGGACGTAGTATTGGCGAACCTTGCCATCGCTTTTCCGGAAAAGACACACAACGAGCATATTAAAATAGCAAGACGGTTTTACCGGAATTTCACCGATAATTTTATTGAGACCTTAAAGATACTCAGTATTTCAGGGGCAGCTTTTGATAAACGGATGCAGGTTGATATGTCTGACTGTAACCAAATGGCGGCAGCCGGAAAAAACATCCAGTTCAACAGCGGCCACCAGATGAATTGGGAATATGCAAGTCTTGCTATTTCAAAACACCTCAGGCTTCCGTGGTTAGCTGTTTATAAACGTATTGCCAGCCGGCCTATTGAAAGGCTTTTCCTGAAGATCCGTTCAAAATTTGGTGCCGATATGGTGGCCCTGGAAGACTATTCTTTCCGCATGCCAGCGCTGATGAAACAGCAGTATGCATTGGGATTGATCGCTGATCAGAATCCTGCTTTTCCCAACAAATCTTACTGGCTCAATTTTTTCGGCCGTCCGGCTCCTTTTCTAACCGGCACGGATAAAGGGGCCCGTAGAGCGAAAACTGCCGTTGTGTTTGTAAATGTATTCCGTATCAAAAGAGGTTACTTCAAACTCGAACTGGAAATAGTGACCGAAGACGCCAGCGAATTTGCCGACGGCGAACTCACAAGAAAATACCGGGATTTCCTGGAGAAAAATATCCGCCGGCAACCGGCCAATTATTTATGGAGCCACCGGAGGTGGAAACATGACTATAAAGAAGACTACAAGAAGAAATGGATCGATGTATAAAGTTGAAAAGGTTCAAGAAGTTCAAAAGTTTAAATGTTCAGGAACTTCTTGAACTTTTGAACTTTAAAACCTTTGAACCTTTTCGGTCACGAAGAAGAAGTTGATATTTAATTCGTGAAAACAAACATCAGGCTACGAACCACATAACCTGACGTTTGTGTGAGTTTAGAAGGTAGGGATTAAAACTGCATGTTGGTACTAAATTCTTACGCTATATTTTTATGGTCGAACATATATAAGATGGATGCTTCTACCCTGTTTCGTACGCCCAGCTTTTTGTAAATATTCTTTACGTGTTTTTTTACTGTTTCTGTAGAGATGAAGATCTTCTGGGCAATTTCCTTATCATATAGCCCTTTCGATACTTCGGCGATGATCTGTTTTTCTCTTGTGGTAAGCAGGTCGGTCAGCAAATTTTCCATGTCTCACTTCTTTTGTAACACAAAGTACCGTCATCCTTCCAACCTGTACAAGGGGAAATACCCTGTTTTTGAGCAGGGGTTTTTCCTGTTTTTTCGAAAATTTTAAAAAATATGATTGCTACTAAGTAATTTTCCCTTACATCGTGCGTTATTACCAAGTATTTATCCTAAACAAAAACAAACTTTTACCATGAAGACATTAAAAATCCTGACTGCTATGGCAGCAATTACCGCGTTATTTACCTATACCAGTTGTACGACGGGTGGCGGAACTGGTTTTACATCAAAAGAAGATTCCATGAAATTCGCCCAGGCGTATTTTGACAGGTATCCTGAGGAAAATAGTGTGAAAGTTAAATATGGTGATACTGTGCCGATGAGAAGCCTTCAGCCAATTACATGGGCACAGGAAACAAAATATTCTCTGAGTTATGATAAAAAGCCGCTGATCTATAGCCCCACCGGAGTTCCGCTTCAAGGTTTTTTTGTTGATACTACGGGTTATGCAATGATACAGGCGAATAAGGCGATCAAAGGATTGTATCTTCGTTTTGGAAAGAAGGATGACGGATCGTTTACTATCATGCTTCTTGGCACAGACAGCAAAAATCAATTGATAAAAGATTCAGTAAAGAAATATGGATTTGGTGGTGATCTTCCCTCTAATTTCGACCATACACCTTCCTGCCCTAATTTCTGCCCTGTAGATTAAATTTATAAATAATGACGGATGTTCAGCTATTCAAGTTTGTAAATCTATACATTGAATGGTTCGCATTTGGCGGTTTCATAGCAGGCTGCTTAGCATATAGGCGTTATGGGCATCTTTGGCCCATAACGGCTATACTGTTAATTACCTTCTGCAAGAATCATTTCGCATCTTATGGTGCTAAATACTACCGTAGTAACGTAGAGATATATCACTTTTTTAACCCAATTCAATTTTTGCTTTTATCGATCTTTTTCTACAAAAATTTTCAGGATAAATTATTCAGGAAAATAGTGCTCTACACTTCTGGCGCAGGTGTTGCGTTTGCAATTATCAATTCATTTTTTATTCAAAAAATTCATTCTGATCCGATGAATTTCATGACAGTTGAAACATTGATTTTGATTGCCTATGCAACATTGCTTTTTATTGAACGAATCGATCTCCCTTCAAATATCAATATCTTCAAGGATCCGGTATTTATTACAACGATAGCGATCCTTTGTTTTAATCTGTTTATTTTTCTATATTTCTTATTAACAAACTATTTCTGGAGCCATAAAATAGACCAGATGGGGACGCTTTTTCGGATAAATTACTTCTCTAACTTTTTGTATTATCCAATGTTGTTTATTGCAAGCTTATATTCCTTAAATAAAATAAATCACAGTGCAGAAAATAGACAGTGAGCTGTTATCGATACTTATCATTTTCTTCTTCTTCCTTATTTTGGTGTTTTTCATTGTGATAACACTGGCAATCCGCTACCGCAAAAGAAAAAGAGAAAACGAAGAAATGCGTACCCGCTTCTCCGAACAATTGCTTGCTTCCAAAGTAGAGATCCAGGAGCAGACATTGAAAAATGTATCGCATGAATTGCATGATAACCTCGGGCAGATCGCTTCACTGATAAAAATTAATCTTAGTACCATACAGGTTAAAAACCCTGAAGCTGCTGAAGCAAAATTGGCCAATACCAAAGAGCTGGCGAAGCAACTGGTGATGGATATCAAATTGTTATCAGTAAGCCTCAATACAGATAAGATCAATAAGATCGGGCTTTTGCGGGCAATTAAAGTAGAAGAGGAAAAGTTGCTCAAGACCGGTTTATTTGAAGTGACCCTCGACCTGCCCGATGGCCTCCCGGTGATCGATAGCGAAAAAGAGATCATCATCTACCGTATGATCCAGGAAATACTCAACAATACCATGAAGCATTCGCAGGCAAAACATATCCGCATTGGCGGCAAAATTCAGCAAAATGCATTTATTTTGACAATCGCTGATGATGGCGTTGGATTTGATGCTGTACAGAAACTGGCAGATGCCGGCGATATGGGTAATGGATTGACTAACTTGCAGAGCAGGGCAAAAGTGATCAACGCTACTTATACCATACAAAGCGTGCCAGGCAAAGGAACAGAAAGCAACATATCAATACCGATCTAAAAACTACAAGATGAGCCCCGACAAAATAAAGATTGCATTAGTAGACGATCACACACTTTTTCGAAAAGGCTTACTAAGCCTGATAGAAGTAATTGAAAAAGATATCACCATACTTTTTGAAGCGGATAACGGGCTGGATATGCAGGAAAAGCTCGACCCGGAAAATTTACCCGATATCATCCTGATGGACGTAAACATGCCGGGCATGGATGGTTACGATAGCGTAAAATGGCTGAAAGCAAACTACCCGAATGTTAAGGTACTCGTGGTTTCCATGATTGAAAGCGAAGATGGCATCATCAAGATGCTGAAGCTGGGGGTAAAAGGATATTTATCAAAAGATGTGGAACCGGATGAGCTGAATAATGCATTGACGGCAATCATCAACAAAGGGTTTTATTACACCGACTTCATCACGGGTAAACTGGTGCACACCATGCAAACAGATTTTGAAGAAGGCGGGCAAGAAGATATCATCGCGAAACTGACGGATAAAGAAAGGCGTTTCATCCAGCTTGCCTGCTCCGATATGACTTACAATGATGTAGCCGCAGAAATGTTCCTCAGCCCCAAAACAATCGATGGTTATCGTAATTCTTTGTTTGAAAAATTAAATGTGAAGAGCAGGGTGGCGTTGGCGTTGTATGCTGTGAAGCACGGAATTGTCAAGCTTTAGGTTGCCAATTCCGGGTGAATGGTGAATCGTGAATGGTGAAATCTTCGAAGTGTATATCTGCAATGAAGTTACTATTTCCAGAAGTATATTAGGAAGCTTTATAAATACGAAAGGTCAACAGTTTTTGTTGACCTTTCGTATTATCTATATTTTAAAATTTCTGTGAAAATAAACCTGCTAAAAAAGCAAACACTTCAAAGGTTTGACTATTCACCATTGACTATTCACTCATTCACCTAATTCAGTACGCTGGCCTCCTTCATCACCTTAATGCTCTTTTCTTCCTTGATCTTCGCCCAGCCGCCAACTACGTTCCGCAAATTATGCATCCCCTGGCGTTTGAGCAGCGAAGCGGCGATCACACTGCGATAGCCGCCTGCACAATGAACATATAAATTCTGATTTTCTTCAAACTGGGCAAGCTGTGCAATGTTGATCATTTCCGCAAGCGGCAGGTTAACCGCATCTTTTACATGCCCTTCGCCAAATTCAGTTTCTTTACGAACATCTACCACCACCAGGTTATCGTCATGCGGAATGTCCATCGCCAGTTCATCGGCTTCCACATCAATGATCATATCCACTCTTTCGCCGGCTTTTTTCCAGGCTTCAAATCCACCTTTAAGATATCCTTCCATTTTATCAAAACCCACCCTTGAAAGGCGGATCACCGTTTCTTCTTCCTGGCCTTCGGGGGTTACCAAAATGATCTTTTTATCAAAAGGTAAAAGGCTGCCCGCCCATTCTGCAAAACGTCCTTCCAGTCCGATGAAGATCGAACCCGGAATAAATCCAAGTTTGAAATCTTCCGCATGCCTGGTATCCAGCAGGATCACATCGTCTTTTTTAAATTCTTTAAAATCCTTTACAGACATAGCTTTCGTTCCTCTCTTCCTTACTTCTTCAATCGCATCATATCCCTCCTGGTTTATTTTTGCATTGATGGCAAAATAGCGGGGTGCTTCATTCAGGCCATCTGTCACCGCTTTGACGAACTCTTCTTTTGTCTGCGGTTGAAGCGCATAATTTGTTTTCTTTTCTTCACCGATGGTACTATATGTATTCGGGCCAAGACTTTTGCCGCAGCTGCTGCCGGGGCCATGTGCCGGGTATACGATCACGTCATCCTGCAAAGGCAATATTTTATCCTGTATCGTTCCATACATGATGCCCGCTAATTCTTCGCTGCTAAGATTTCCGCTGCTGAGATCCGGACGCCCGACATCTCCAACAAATAAAGTATCGCCGGTAAATATCGCATGATCTTTACCGCTTTCATCTTTCAGTAAATAACAGGAACTCTCCAAAGTATGTCCGGGTGTGTGCAACAATTCAATGCTGATCTTACCAATTTTGAAGATTTCACCATCAGCGGCATTATGCACTTTGAAATTCGTAACAGCGCCAGGCCCGAATACGATTGGTGCGCCGGTTTCTTTTGCAAGATCGATATGCCCGCTGACAAAATCAGCATGAAAATGTGTTTCGAAAATATATTTGATCGTAGCGTTCCTTTCCTTCGCCATCGCGATGTAATCGCTGATATCACGCAGCGGATCGATGATGGCCGCTTCCCCCTCACTTTCTATATAATATGCCGCTTCGCTGAGGCAATTGGTGTAAAGTTGTTGAATGAACATTTGCAAAAAATTTATAACAGCAAAGGTAAAAATAAAAAAGCGGATGTAAAACAGCCGCTTTTAATTAGAACATCTTTTTGGGTTTAAGATATAAGATCTTCCACCACCTGGTTTATTTCGTCAATTCGTTTATAATTGACTGTGTAATAGATAAACTTACCGTCACGCTGAGTGTTAACTATCCCTGCTTTACGCAAAATTGCGAGATGCTGGGAAGCCACGGACTGCTCCAATCTCATACGCACATAAATCTCTGTTACAGTAATCTTTTTCTCTGTTTCGATCAACGCCAGGATCTGCTGACGCAATTTGTGATTCAGAGCCCGTAAAACCAACGCAGCCTTCTTTAAGTTGTGATAGTTTACTTTGAGATTCTCAGGTGTTCCATTAGCAGATACAGCTACCTGCTCATTTGATTGAGTTGCAACCATCATAGGAATAACAATTTTAAAAATGCTTGAACAATATATTCCTGCAAATATACGAACGAAATAATATTTAATTTTCGTTGTATTGTTAAAATGAAGGAAAACCGTTGTTGAAACACGAATTAAAATTATCCGTTGTAGAACTCCTTGATATACAAAGGTTCGCTATGAGCAAGATTGGTGAATTTTTTTTCTGAAAATTTTTTTTCTGAAAGAATGTTAATGGCTGTGGCGATTTCTTTAACATCTGTGAAAGCCGCATGGGGACTGGATGTGAGCGATTTCCATTTTTGTGCGCCACTTCCCGTGAAAATAATTTTTCCTTTTGCTAATTGCTCCGCAAAAGAATTTTCAGTGAGGATCATAGCACATGGTTGTAGTAAAACTTCTAATCTGCTATCGTAGATCGCTGTATAAACTTCCATTCTTCTTGCATCTATCAAAGGGCAATACAGTACATCTTCTTTTATTGAGTTGATTGCCTGCAAAGCCATTGCTTCTAATGTGCCAATTGTAATAAAAGGTTTGCCCAGCGCATAACTCATTCCTTTGGCGCTTGCCATGCCAACACGCAAGCCTGTGTAAGACCCAGGCCCTTCTGTAACAGCGATGGCATCAAGGTCCGAAGCCTTTACCGAAACTTTTTTTAATAGTTCACCGATGGCGATATGGAGAAAAGAAGCATGTTCTTTTTGCACTTCATTTATAAGTACGGATAATATCCCGCCATCTTTTGCGATGCTGACAGATGCCGTTTCCAATGATGTATCTATGTTGAGTATTAATCCCATTATAACCTGATTTTTTTTGCCAGCGATGGAGCTGGTTCATATCGTTTATCATTTGCTGCAAGCTTTTGCAACAGGTTGAAAATATTTTCCAACCCGATTTTTTCAGCCCATTCAAAAGGGCCGAAAGGGTAGTTGGTGCCTGATTTCATAGCGGTATCAATTTCCCCCGGAGTGCTTACTGCTGCTGCTTCCGCAAAAAAAGCTTCGTTGATGATCATCGCGATCACCCTTGCGCTGATAAGCCCCGGTTCATCGGATACGGGGATGAATTTTTTACCCAAGAAAGATAAAACTTCCGCTGCATGATCAGTCATTTCTCCCGCCACTTCCCAGGAAGATTTCGACAGAAAACCATTCCATCCATTGAAGCGGACCGTATCTTTTGATGCATTTATTTCACCCAAAGTATCAATCACGCTGTTGATGAAATATGGCTTTTCGGGAACGCTGCCGGAAATATTTTCTCCGGATAGATTGATGTATGCATCTGCCTGTTGGCCGAAAAGTTGCTGCACGTCATTTACCCTGATGCATTCTGCCGCAGAGTTGTTTTGTATCAACTCGTTGTACGCGTTATCATCACCATAAACAGCAATTTTCATCCTTCGTTATTTTTAGCAAAAATACGTGGTTGATAAAAGATATATTTGTATTTAAGAAAATTAAATCCACCGATGGCAAAAAAAATAATCAAAACAGACAATGCGCCTGCACCGATCGGGCCTTATAACCAGGCTGTACAGGCAGGCGATACTTTATACATTTCAGGGCAGGTGGCGCTTGATCCTGCCAGCGGCGAACTGGTGAATGCTACGCTCAATGATGAGATCGTACAGGTGATGAAAAATCTTTCCGCGGTACTTACCGAAGCCGGAATGGATTTTTCAAATGTGGTGAAAACCACGATATTTTTAAGCGATATGCAATTGTTTGCCGAAGTAAATGAAGTCTATGGAAAATATTTTGAAAAAGATTTTCCTGCCCGTGAAACTGTTGCTGTAAAAGGCCTTCCAAAAAATGTAAACGTTGAGATCAGCATGATAGCTGTAGCATGAACATGATAATAATTACCGCCAAAGTGCACGATGTGCTCATCGACACTTTTAAGAAACAGGGTTTTGAAGTGAATTATTTACCAGCCATCACTTATGATGAGCTGGCCGGGATCATTGAAAATGCTACGGGCCTGGTTGTGACAACACGATTGAAGATTGATCGGCCAATGCTTGATAAAGCGACAAAATTGAAATGGATCGGAAGATTGGGCAGCGGGCTCGAACTGATCGATATTGATTATGCTGCGCAAAAAGGCATCGATTGTTTCAGTACGCCCGAAGGTAATCGTAATGCAGTAGCAGAGCATGTTTTGGGTATGTTGCTTTCGCTGATGAACAATCTCCGTAAAAGTGCTGATGAAGTTAAGGAAGGTAAATGGCTCCGCGATGAGAACCGTGGAATTGAACTTACCGGTAAAACTGTCGGCATCATCGGTTATGGAAATGCCGGTGGCGCACTGGCCAAATTATTGGCATCATTTGATGTAACCATATTGGCCTATGATAAATATAAAACCGGCTTTGGAGATCACCATGTCCGCGAAGCCAACTTCGAACAGGTATGCAAATATTCGGATGTGATCAGTTTTCATGTGCCGCTTACGGATGAAACAAGGTACATGGCAAACGATGATTTTTTCAATAGCCTTCAACAAAAACCGTTTGTTATAAACGCCTGTCGTGGACCGGTTGTGGATACAGCTGCACTTTTAAAAGCTTTGCAACAAAATCTCATCAAAGGTGCGGCGCTGGATGTGTTGGAAAATGAAAAACTTGCAACACTTACAACCGAACAAAAAGCGCAACTCGATTACCTTACCAGTCGCGATGATGTGATGGTAACTCCCCACATTGCCGGATATTCTGTAGAAGCGTATTATAAGATGAGTAAGATATTGCTTGAAAAGCTGGGGTACTAGATGCTGGATGTTAGATGCTGGATGCTTGATCCTGGATACGAAACTCGATGCTGGTTACTGGATATTTCCTTTGAAGGGGAGATTATTCATGGCTTCGCTACTATAACCAGCATCCAGCATCCAGCATCCAGTAACCAGCATCAAGCTTCCAGTAACCAGTATCCACCCTCCGGACCAAAATCCCCTCCAAAAACTACTTTCGGCACAAATTTTCAGTATATTTGTATACATGCAACGCTTCGGCTATCCGGGGCGTTGTATTTTTTTTATAAGTTTAAATGAATTTTTATGGCAGAGACAAATTATGTAACACAGGAAACATTTGAAAAGATGCAGGCAGAGCTGCATAGCCTCAAATCGATTGACAGGCCTGCTGCCAGCGCCGCGATTGCTGAAGCCCGTGAAAAAGGGGATCTTAAAGAGAACGCCGAATACGATGCTGCAAAAGAAGCGCAGGGTTTGCTGGAAGCAAAGATCAATGGACTGGAAGCTGCGATGGCTACCGCGAGGATACTCGACGAATCTACCATCGATACCAGCAGGGTCAGCATATTGACCAAAGTGACGGTATTGAATATGAACACAAAAAAGACACTGACCTATCAGATCGTTTCGGAAAGTGAAGCGGATCTTAAGTTGGGCAAAATATCAGTAACATCCCCTATCGGAAAGGGATTGCTGGGCAAAGTGAAAGGCGAAATTGCAGAAGTGACGGTGCCGGCAGGAATGATCAAATTTAAAATCGAGAACATTACTATCTAGGATTGACCTGATTACTACTATTAAAGCCCATCTGAAAAGATGGGCTTTTCTTTTTCTAAGTCCCATCGTGAATAGTGAATGGTGAATAGTGAATGGTGAATGGTGAATGGACAAACCTTCAAAGTTTATTGATGCATTCAATTCTGTAAAATCAGCGATCTGTGAAAACTACTGATAAAAAGGCCTCTAAAAGACAAACAAACTTCGAAGGTTTGACCATTCACTATTCACTATTCACTATTTTTATTGAAAATAAAAATCATGTCCATTTTCACCAGGATCATTTCAGGAGAGATCCCTTCTTACAAAATAACTGAGAACGAAAATTTCATCGCGTTTCTCGATGTGTTTCCATTAGTAAAAGGCCATGTGCTGGTTGTGCCGAAAATAGAAGTGGATAAACTATTCGATCTGCCTGAAAAATATTTGTCGGAGATGTTATTGTTTGCGCAGCCAATCGCAAAGTCGATTGAAAGATCTTTTGATTGTAAACGCTGCGGAATAAGCGTGGTGGGTATAGAAGTGCCCCATGCGCATATGCACCTGGTACCGATCAATACCGCGAATGACCTGAATTTTACGCAACCCAAAATAAAAGTGGAGGAGGCGGAGATGAAATCTATTCAGGAATTGATCGTTGCGAATCTTTGATTGAGATTACACGAATTGGAACCAATTACTTTAATTCACAAAAATAATGAACGCGCCATAGGCACGTTCCTACACATTAATTCGTGTAATTTGTTTAAATCCGTGTAATTATATTTACTTAACCTTCCCCGGGTTTTTCGCAATAAAATCTTTCCAGTCTTTCGCATTTCCTCCCGCTGTTTTCAGCAGGGCATTATCCTGGAAATGATGGCAAACCGCCACGGCCAATGCATCCGAAGCATCAAAGTGTTTGGGTGTTTCTGTAAACTGTAAAAGATTCTGCAGCATTTTCATCACCTGTTCCTTGTCTGCATTGCCATTTCCGGTGATGGATTGTTTTATTTTTTTGGGAGAATATTCGCACACTTCAAGGTTGGTCTGCATGGCAGCCGCAATAGCTACACCCTGCGCCCTTCCAAGCTTGAGCATGCTCTGCACATTTTTTCCAAAGAAGGGGGCTTCGATGGCAAAGCTGTCTGGCTTGAAGATACCGATCAGTTCAACGATCTTGTGATGGATCTTCTGCAGGCGCTGGTAGCTGTCGTCTTTTGCGGGTAATTTTAAAACACCCATTTCAAGAAGGCTGAGCTTTTTTCCGGTTACGGCTATCAATCCATACCCCATAATGATGGTGCCGGGATCGATCCCTAAAATGATTTTTGATGGTTTTTGCAAAGTGCAGCCTATTTTTACTTAAAATATTTGTTTGGGCAAAAATATCAAAATATTCTTCAATTACTTTTTGGGACCGGTTTTATTCGTGTTGCTGTCGTGGAGCCTGTACAAACAAATAGCCCATCAGCCCGATCTTCCACAACGCTGGGCGCAGATAAAGCATAGCTGGCAACAACCATCCTTTTGGCTGGTAGTGTTGTTGATGATATTGAACTGGGGACTAGAAGCAAGAAAATGGCAGCTGCTCATCCGGCCGTTAGAGAAATTTTCATTACTCACCGCATTCAAAAGTGTACTGGCAGGCTGTAGCGTCACGATGATCACACCCAACCGTATCGGTGAATATGGCGGACGGATCATTTTTGTAAAAGAAGAAAACAGGATCAGGGCCATACCGCTTACCATCCTAGGGAGCCTTAGCCAGTTGTTTGTGACTGTGATAATGGGTACTGCAGGATTATTATTATTCAAATATTTTTCAGAAGAAGACAAGGCGGTATTATTCAAACTGATGCCGGAGCTGGCAGGTAATATATTAATTTATAGTTGCGTATGCATCAGTTTGATACTTATATTGGTCTACCTGCGTGTAGGATTGCTGATAAGGTTGATGAAGAGAATACCATTTTTGAAAAAATTCGTTCATTATGTGGAGTTGCTCGACAATTTCAGCCGTAAACAATTGTTAAGAATCCTTTTTTTATCTTTTTTACGGTATATGGTATTTATTTTGCAATACATGCTGCTGTTAAAAGTATTGCAGGTTGAAATAGCAAATGTGATCTGCTTTTGGTTGCTGTCAATTTTTTATCTTGTCATGACATTGGCGCCAACCATTGGTTTTACCGAGTTGCCCGTGAGGGCTGCCGCAAGTGTTGAACTGCTTCAATTATACAGTAACAACATCATCGGTATACAGGCAGCATCGCTTGGGATCTGGCTGATCAACCTGGTTTTACCGGCCATAGCCGGAAGTTTATTGATTTTCGGAATTAAAATAATGCGAGAAAAAAATGAGTAGAATTAAACCCCTGATATTCCTTATTGCGATCATCGGCCTGAGTTTCACTCCCGGACATGAAAAAAACGCGTTTGCAGGAAACGACTTCTGCGGCATCAATAATACCGCATTCAAAGCCGGCGAAAAAGTGATCATGAAAGTTTACTACAGCACCATGGGCGCTTACATCGGCGCCGGTGAAGCCAGCTTTACCACTACACTCGAACGTTTTAACGGGAAGCCCGTCTATCATTGCGTAGGTGATGGTAAAACGTATTCATTTTTTGATAACTTCTTCAAAGTACGTGACCGCTACGAAAGTTATATCGATACCGCAACATTGCTTCCTTATAAATTTGTACGGAATGTTGACGAAGGTGGGCATAAGATCTACAACAATGTCAGCTTCAACCAGGCTGCCAATACAGCGACGAGCACCAATGGTGTTTTTAAAATTACAGATTGCATGCAGGACGTGGTGAGCGCTGTATATTATGCACGCAACATCAATTTCAGCAAATACAAAAAAGACGATAAGATACCTTTTGATATGTTCCTCGACGATGAAATTTTTCATCTTTATATCCGCTACGTCGGCAAGGAAACCATCAAGACAAGGTATGGTAAATTCAAAGCGATCAAGGTGAGACCGTTGCTGCTGAAAGGTACCATATTTGAAGGCGGCGAAAAAATGAACGCGTGGTTCAGCGATGATGCCAATCATCTGCTCTTAAGGGTTGAAAGCCCTATCTCTGTAGGAAAAGTGGTGATCGATATGATGGGGTATTCTAATCTGCGGTATCCGTTAACGTCGTTGAGCAGTGTTCGATAATAAGAAATAAGGAATAAAAAATAAGGAATAAGAAATAAGGAATAAGAAAGTAAGTCCATTCGTTTGAACCACTTTCTTATTCCTTATTTTATGTTCCTTATTTTATAAGTCTGCCAACCTGAAAGTTTCTTTCAACTTTATACCTTTCTCCGTCATCTGCAAAGTGCAGCATTCATATTGCGGATCATGTTCAAAATATAGAACGTATTCCTCCTGTTGTGCTTCTGTGAGGAAAGATTTTTTTTCATTCAAGGTTGTCAATGGAAACATATCGTAAGCCATCACATATGGCAAAGGAATATGCCCGACAGATGGGAGCAGGTCTGCCATGTACAAGATCGTTTTTCCTTTATATGTCATCTGCGGAAGCATCATGGCATCTGTGTGTCCGAATACCTGGCGTATGCTGATGCCATCAGGAAATCCCTGTCCTGAAGTCTCTATGAATTTCAATTGCCCGCTTTCCTGAATGGGTAAAATATTCTCTTTTAAAAAACTTGCTTTTTCACGTTCATTGGGCTGTGTAGCCCATTTCCAGTGGCGTTCGTTGCTCCAGTAAGTGGCATTTTTAAATGCGGTCACCAGTTTATCGCCTTCGCGGATAACACTTCCTCCGCAATGATCGAAGTGCAGGTGGGTAAGGATCACATCAGTGATGTCGCTGCGCTGAAATCCGTGAGCAGCCAGTGATTTATCCAGCGTATCATCGCCATGCAAATAATAATGCCCGAAAAATTTAGCGTCCTGTTTATCGCCGATGCCATTATCTACCAGCGTCAGCCTTTTGCCATCTTCTATCAGCAGGCAACGCATGGCCCAACTGCAAAGATTATTATCGTCCGGCGGATTGATCTTGCTCCACATTGTTTTTGGCACTACGCCAAACATGGCGCCGCCATCGAGTTTGAAGTTTCCGGTATTGATAGTGTAAAGGTTCATAATATTATTGTTTAACGGACCTGTCCAGTTCTCTTTGTTTTATCAGCGCAAAATAAAGGAAGAGCAATCCGAAGGCGAAAAATACGATCAGAGAAAGTACAGAATATTTCATGCTCATGATCTCGCCGATATAACCGAAACTGAACATCCCGATCACAATGGCAAGTTTTTCCGAGAGATCATAATATGTAAAATAAGAAGACGTATCTCTTGTCTCTGGCATCAGTTTGCTAAAGGTAGACCGGCTCAGTGATTGTATGCCACCCATCACCAGGCCTACCGCTATCGCGAGGGCGTAAAACCTGTATTCGATAGGAGTTTGAGAGGGTTCCAGTTCTTTTTCCAACGTTTCAATCTGTGTATCAAGCGAAGCGACCAGGCTGGTATTTTTCGCTTCATCCGCGGTGGTTCGTTCACTTTTAAGCAATCTTATTTTTGCATGCGCCGGTTGAAGCGGTTCTGCTTTTGTAGCAGTGTTGAATGCAGAAAGACAAATGAGTACCCACATGGTTACTACCCCCATCAATACTTTGATGTTGCCGAATCTTGCAGAAAGCCTGCTCATCAAAATGGCACCGGGAATAGCAACGAGCTGTATCAAAACCACTGTTACGATCAGTTTTGTATCCGGCAACGCAAGCAGTTTGCTTCCGAATAAAGTGGCCGCCAGCATCACAGTTTGCACCCCCATGCTGTAAAAAAAGAAGCCGCGAAGAAATCTTTTCAATACCGGCATGCCGGAAATTTCTTTGTAGACTTTTTTTACTTCAAGAAAACCATCTTTGAAAATATTGCTCTGTTTTTTTACAGGAGTAATGATCGTTTGCGGCAGCCTTGCAAAAGTGATCTGTGCAAAACTGACCCACCAGATGCCAACGAGTAAAAATGTGATCCGTGATGCGGTTCCGGAATCAGGTAAAAGCAGTACCAGCGCAAATGCTATCAGTTGCATGATCACGCTGCCGATGTAACCAAAAGAAAAACCGCGTGCGCTGATCCTGTCCTGGTCCTTTGGCGCCGCTATTTCAGGCAGATACGCATTGTAAAAAACCAGGCTTCCCACATAACCCATCGCTGCCATGATAAAAGCCATAATGCCCAACCAAAGTGTGGAACTGTCTTTGAAGAAGAATAACAAACCACAACCTGTTGCCCCGAGATAACAAAAGAAACGCATGAAATTCTTTTTGTTGCCCCGTGTATCCGCGATGGAAGTCAGGATGGGATAGGATAATGCTATGAGCAGGTAGGCCAACGCAAGGCTGTAATCATACAATGAAGAGTTGACGAACTTTTTACCGAGGAAAGTCACGGTGTCGCTGTGTTTTTCATCTTTCGCGACAGCGGCGAAATATATCGGGAAGAAAGT
>Ga0247813_10000140_pt1 | contig 89767 bp, 91 predicted proteins | sample UWRJL169409C1_FD_180719 | JGI IMG/M metagenome (GOLD analysis project Ga0247813, IMG submission 180719) | Plant litter microbial communities from Arlington Agricultural Research Station in Wisconsin, United States - UWRJ-L169-409C-1 | ecosystem: Environmental > Terrestrial > Plant litter >...
ACCTGTTTTTTTGATTTCTCCGGCCCTTGGGATTGACGGCGTTCTTCGGTAAGGCCTATGCTTAATTAAAGTTGGTCAGCAAAATGCATAAATAACTTTGCCTAGAAGATGTGTCAACACGATAGTCCAAAGAAGGGGAATGATAAAATTTCGAAAAACTACTTTTCTATCTTAAACTTTCCTTCCAGCCTCACCTGATCTGAAGAGGATGAAACCATTACCATGTATTCTCCTGCTTCAACTGCCCACTTCATTTGGGCATTATAAATTTCCAGGTCATCTTTATTCAGTACAAAAGTTAAATTCTTTTGTTCACCAGCTTTTAAAGCAATTCTTTTGAACTGCTTTAACTGCTTAGTTGGCAATACTACAGATGAAGTTTTCATCCTTAAATAAAGTTGAACTACCTCTTCCCCATCCAAATTGCCTGTATTTGTTAAATCAAAAGTAACCGTAGTTGATCCATTCTCATATTTGATTTGAAGATTTTGATAACCGAAAGTGGTATAACTTAAACCATAACCGAAGCTATACAAAGGTTTAGCATCCATTTCAATATAATCGTGTTTCTCCGGAAAGCGGGCATTGTAGTACACGGGTAATTGTCCGACAGATTTAGGAACAGAAATAGGCAAACGCCCGGCTGGATTATAATCTCCAAAAAGAACATCAGCAATGGCATTTCCCCCTTCCTGACCGGGATACCAGGCATCCAGAATGGCAGGAACATGTTCAGCAGCCCAGTTTAAATTTAGCGGACGCCCCTTGATCAGCACCAGAACCACTGGCTTTCCGATTTTAACTACAGCTTTTAAAAGCTTGATCTGGTCACCCAGCAAATCTAAAGTTGCCCTATCGTAACCTTCACCACTTTCCATATCGCTGAGCTGATTGCCTCCGGCTTGAATTTTTGCTGCCCCGGTTTCAATGTATTCAGTTTTAAAATCCCTCGCACTCGAACCACCCAAAACAATCACCACTGCATCGGCTTTTTTTGCCACACTAACTGCTTCCTCAATGTTGCTGGAAGTGGTATCGCGGATGGCGCAACCTTTTACGTAGTTGATTTTGGTATTATTACCCAGTTTATTTTTGATCCCCTGTAAAACGGTTACTACATTGCCTTCACTCTGCGGTGCAGAATAATCGCCAATCTGGTTGTAAAACTGATCCGCATTCGGGCCGATTACAGCAAGGGTTTTTAACGATTTACTTAGCGGAAGGAGCTTATCCTGATTTTTTAATAAAATAATAGATTCTCTTGCAACCTGCCTCGCCAAAGCTACTTTTTCTGCACTTCTCACTTTTTGCTTTGCGAGCTGAGGGTTTACATAAGGTTTTTCAAAAAGCCCCATATTAAATTTAATGCGCAATACCCTGCTCACAGCGGTATCTAAAACCTGCGAACTCACTTTACCAGATTTAATCGCGGCCAGCAAAGCTTTACCGTAACCAAAGCCACTTAAATCAGCATCCAAACCAGCATTGATGGAAAGTTCTGCTGCCTCTGCCCCACTTTCAGCGATGTGGTGATTAGCTTTCAATCCGGAAATGCTGTTTAAATCAGAAACCACAAAGCCTTTAAAGCCCCAGTCTTTTCTCAAAATATCTTTCAGCAACATTTCGTTGGAAGAACACGGAATACCGTCAATAGAATTGTAAGCCGTCATTACAGATAGTGCGCCGGCCTTTACAGCAGCTTTAAAAGGTGGCAAATAAAACTGATGCAAACTGCGTAAACCTACATTTATACTGCTTCCATTATGGCCACCTTCAGGCGCACCATAAGCTGCAAAATGTTTTAAAGTGGCTACCACATTTACACCGCTATTGATATTTTTACCTTGAAAACCTTTCACCATGGCTTCACCCATCCGGCTGTTGAGCACCTGGTCTTCGCCATAAGTTTCTTCCACCCTCGACCAACGTGGTTCGCGGGCTAAATCCAGCACCGGACCATAACCTACATGTCCACCTTGTAAACGGGTTTCTTCGGCAATTGCAGCTGCCATTTTTTGAATCAGTTCAGGATCAAATGTACTGCCCTGACCAATTGAAGTTGGAAAAACTGTTGTACCAATCGCCATGTGGCCGTGTGGTGCTTCTTCAGACAGCAAAACCGGGATCCCCAGGCGGGTATTTTCTATCGCATATTTTTGAATGGCATTGGTAGCCTTAGCAGCAAGCTCCGGATTTAAGCCATTGGCTAAAGTCTTTTTCGTCCAGGGATCAGCACGAAGCGTTGCCCAAAGCATCCCGGTATATTCTTCTTTTAATGAATTTTTAAAGGCTTCACTAACGTGTACTTCATTTCCATTTTTAGTGTACATCGGCCAGCCTAGGGGCATGGAAATCTGTCCAACTTTTTCTTCAACAGTCATTCTGGAAAGCAAATCTTTAATCCTGATTTCAACAGGCGCTTTCGGATTTTTATACAAGGGAAGTTTTGCTGTGTTTTGCGCAAAAGCGGCTGTGTTGATGATTACAAAGGCTAGACTAAGGTACCAGGCCAATCGATTATTTTTCTTCATATTACGTATAGTTATGCCCATGCTTTTTTAGGAAAACGCAACCAGTTACTATGCATTAAGTTCCTAACATCGGTATCAGTATAGCCTCTTTTCTTAAATAAATCAGGCACTTTTTGTAAATCGGGAATGATTTCCAGATCATGCAGACATTGCTTTCTTCCAAAATCACTATCCAGATTATAACCAATACTTACCGCATCTTCTATTTGATACATATCTCTGGCAAGTTGATAACTGTAATTGTTCCATGATTTGAAATATGCAGTGTAAATGTGGGAAAAAGCTTCCTGATTCCCCACATTAAAGGAGTTCCATTCGATATAATAGGATTTATGATACGAGTTTTTCTAGCAGGCATAGCAATATTTCGTTCTACTAACATAATAAAAATATGCTAGTAAAACGTATTACCAAATCGTTTTACGGATCAAAAGCTTGAAAACATTCAGCTGGTAAATGTTAACACATGCTAATAGAATGAAAAGACATTGAAGATAATGTTATTGAAATTTATTCATCAGATTTATTTAGGCGTCTTGCAGGTGATTAGAAATACATCAATAAAATTCAACATTTAAGAGGTATATTTTTAATTTGCTTTCACCTTCCACCAATCCAGATTGAAGCTACCACCTTTGAAAACCAGATAAAGATCGTGTTTACCTTTTATGGTTTTGATGCTGCTGGAAACGGTTTCCCATTTTGGAGATTTAACATTCAGCGTGCCCAATAAAGTGCCCGCCTGATCATCAATTCTAATTTCCAGGCTTCCTGCGGTAATCGCTGCCATACAGGCTTCAAATTTTTTAGCACCTTTTCCAAAATCGACACCACGTACTTTAATATATGCTCCAGTATTTTTATTACTTGCAAAAAGCTGCCCGGTTTTAATATCTTTTGCAGTATTAATGCCTTCAGCCCAGTTGATGGTTTCTGCTTCTGTACGTTTAAACGGATCAAGGCTCCCTAGCTGTTGAACTCCAGTTTCAGACCACCACGGCAGTTCAGGAATCGTTCCATCAGCATTGTATTTCAGTTCTTCCACGCAAACAGAACGTCGCTCATGGTGTTGCTCGGTAAGCATAAAATTTAACCTGAAATTAAAACCAAATACGTAAGATTTTCCTTTATAATCAATAATTCCAGGGTGGTTACCTGATGATTTTCCATTTGGTTTCATGATATAGCCTTTATATTCCCAAGGGCCAGTAGCACTGTTGCTCATGGCATAGCCAATCCCTTCCGGACAACAGGTAGATGCATAAGCCAGGTAATAATGTCCATTTCGTTTGTAAGTCCATGGCCCTTCCTGGTAGTGATAGGCATCTTCTGTAGTCTGCCCTTTTTCTTTACCTACATTCGGAATTTTAGTGACTTCACCAGTATAGGAAATCATATCTTCATTTAGCTTAACGTACCAAAGGCTTGGATTACCCCAATACAAATAAGCTTGTCCGTCATCATCAATAAATACCGAAGGATCAATATCGTTCCACAAATGATCGGTATCCACCAGCCTTTTACCTATGGGGTCTTTAAACGGTCCGTAAGGACTATCGGCAACTAATACACCAATTCCGCTTCCTTGTACGGCACAATAAAGGTAAAACTTTCCATTGCGCTCAATACACTGGTGCGCCCAGGCACCGTTATCCTGCCTTCCCCAGGCAAAATCTTTTAAAGATGCCACTACACCATGATCTGTCCAGTTTACCATATCGGTAGAGGTATAAAGAAGCCAGTCTTTCATCAGGAATTTTCCCATACCGGGCCCAGCATTATTCTCATCATGAGTGGTGTATAAATATACGGTATCCTTGTAAACCAATGGAGCCGGATCTGCCGTGAACTTGGTTTGAATAATTGGATTCTGTGCAACGGATATCGAAGATATTATGCTCAAAAAAATGATGGTGAGTACGCTAAATTTCTTTGTCATTTTTATCAAGGTAGATTTAAGCTTATGATATTTTATTTGGATTTACAGCAACTGGCATTCTAATTATAGTTTGATAAAACACACTTAGCTACTATAGATTATTACTGGTTAGAAAAAACATGCATTAAAACAGGTTTGCAATGTATTAAAAAACAAGTTTTTATCATGCTGATTAAACATATGTACCATCATTACATCAAAATTTATAAATCTGGGTGGTGTGGAAATTGTTTTTTGATATACCGAACGTCATTCAAAACACCAGTCAGAGGAAAAAACGCCTACACTCTTAATTGCTGTCTTTTAGAGGGTTGTTCTCAGAACGGGGGTATTAAAATCAGTAAATAGTTATCGAACTTAGTTTAATATTTTTCTCGCTTTATTTGCATCATATGCAAATACTTAAATAGCTTAATAAGCTGTAAACCAAAGATTATAGTTTAACCTTTACAAAGTATAAACGGTTCCGATCTACAGTTTTAGTTAACGGTAAAATCTTTTGAGCAAAACCACTGGCCCCATTATCCACCACACCAAAATCGTCATCATTAGAAATAACAAGGATGTTTCCAGGCAATAGCGCAAGTCCTTCTGCCTTATCATGTGGGTAAACTGACGGCAAATCTTTTAACAAATCCAAAACCAGCGTTTTTGATACAGGCGTAATTCCAGCAGCTGTAAGCCCTGCCTGATTATTTAACTCTTCCACCGTTTTTCCACCGTAAAGTTTTCCTGTTGCGCCATCGGCTGGATCAGAAATATCTGTAGCATTACTGATATCAATCTTAAATACTTTTTTAAAGGCTGCAGGATTATTAGTATCGCCACCAAAAAGGCCATCTCTTTCTATGGTTAAAAACGTAGTCGCATTTACAGCTACAATATCGCTCACGCCTGTAAGTGTGGTATTATCCATTAAATAAGCATATTGTTTGGTTGCACCAGTCGCGATATCAAAAGTTAATATCCTCAGCACTGTTGAATTGGTGACCGCATTTTTTGAAGGGTTGTACATTGGTGATTGCATCATGCCCACGAGCGTTTTTCCATCCGGTGTAATGGCTAATCCTTCCATTCCACGGTTTGCTCTTCTTTTGGCAAAAACTGCCGGAATTTTTCTGCCTCCGGTTCCAGTACCAAATGGATTAATGCGTTCAATCGTTTTTCCGCTGGCATCAAAATGGGCAATGTGTGGCCCGTATTCATCACTGATCCAAAAAGATCCGTCTGCGGCCCTTACCAATCCCTCTGAATCAATGCCATCAGCACTCGGCGCAATCACCTGCCCGTTTAGGTCATATGCTGTCTCTCCGGAAGCGCCCATACCTGCTGGATTTGGGATTCCATTTAACTTACCACCCGTTGCATTTTTCAGCTCGATGGTTTGTGCCAATATCAGTTTTCCATCTTTCAACCTAAACTTTCCAATTTGTGGATCGAAATCAGGTTTTCCGATAATAATGGAATTGGCCAGCTGCCCGGCTACATTTGCACCCCTATCCGTTAACATATAAAATACTGCTGCGTCATTTGGATCTGCTGCAACAGCCGAACCGAAACCACCATTATAAACCTTAACACCACTTGCCGTGGTAAATAGGATAGCTGGATCAGCAACTTCTGCCATATCAGGATAGGTAATAACATTTGGTTCATCGTTGCCCGGAGTCTTTTTACAAGATACCATCCCCAAAAACACCATTAGCCCCAATAAGATTAATTCTTTCTTCATTTCTTAATTTTAATAGTTATCCCGCAAATCAACTACCCGCATATGAATTTCATGTTAATCCAGCAACAAGTAATTTCCTTGCTTTATATTGTTGACTTATTGATTGATTAAAATTTAACATTTTGATCATACAAATCGAGGATATAACTTTTATATTCACAGGTATGTATTGGTATGAAGATGAAGTGAAGCGCTTAGAAGAGGTTTCTCCAGATAAAAGAATTAATTATTCTTCCATATTTTATGGAAGTTCATCTATTCGTCTCTGGCAAAGCCTTCAAGATGATTTTCCTGAGAAAAGAGTTATTAACCTTGGGTTTGGAGGTTCAACACTCGCGGCATGTGCATGGTTCTTTGATCGGATTATGACAGGCTATCAGCCTGATGAACTCATCTTTTACGCGGGCGATAATGATTTAGGTGATGGACGAAACCCTGAAGAGATATTTTTGTTTTTTCTTCAGCTGATGGCAAAAGCTGATGAACACTTCGGCCCTATCCCTTGTTATTTCATCTCGCTAAAACCAAGCCTTTCCAGGTGGCACATGGCCGATCAGTTTAAGTATACCAATAACCTGATCGAGAACGAGCTAATTAAACGGAATGGGAACTGGCATTTCATAGATGTATTTAGAAAAATGCTGGATAAAACCGGAAATCCAGATCCAAATTATTATGATCACGACGGACTTCATTTGAGCAAGGCCGGGTATGATTTATGGCAAATGATTATTCAGGAAAAATTAGGATAATCATGATCATTTGTTAATGTTGAAATAATACCGCTAATGTAATTTCCACAAACAATCAGACATGCATAGGGAATATCACAAATGGTACAGTAATCACCTGGAGCGCGACATGGAACTCCTGGTTTTCGGGCATGCGGGCAGGGCGGTATTAATGTTCCCAACCAGAATGGCCAGATTTTACGACTATGAAAACTGGGGAATTGTGAATTCATTATCTGACAAGATTGAAAGAGGCGAACTGCAGCTTTTTTGTGTGGATAGCGTAGATGCAGAGAGTTTCTATAATCAGTCAGTTTTTCCATCAGTACGTATAGCCAGGCACCTGCAATATGAAAGATACCTGCTGGATGAAGTAATTCCATTAATGTACCAAAAGGGTACCTCTAACTGGATCGAAACGGTTGGCTTTAGTATGGGCGCCTATCATGCCATTAACCTTTCCTTAAAATATCCGCAGCTTTTCAATAAGACCGTGGGCATTAGTGGAAGGTATGATCTTACCCAGGCACCCGATCCTTTTATCGACCTGATGGGTGGCTTTCGCGATGAACTTGTTTATTTTAATATGCCAGAGCAATACCTGCCAAACCTTCAGGATGCTAATCTTATTGCCAGCTTAAAATCCATGGAAATCATCCTGGCCGTTGGAGAAACCGATCCCTTTTATGAAAGCAATAACAGATTAAGCCAGCTGCTTTGGGAAAAGGGCATCACAAATCAATTATATAAATGGGACAATGATGCGCACCGCCCGCATTACTGGCGAAGAATGGCGCCACTCTACATCTAATAACCTACAGCGTAGCCGCTTAACGCTAAAGATAACGCAATACATCAATTATTTAACATTGAGGATATATACACATCACTTCTATTGTGGTACTTTGATGCTGTGCCTACCCTTAATCTTTACTTTATTATATGTCTTCTTTAAGCGTTATACTTCCCTTTGTGGGCGATACCCATTTAAGCACTCCCCTGTTATTGATATTTTTGTTATGCTTGCTGGCTGTTGTAGCCTTTGAGTTTGTTAACGGGTTTCATGATACCGCTAATGCAGTGGCTACCGTAATTTATACGAAGGCATTAAAACCAGTTATCGCCATTCCCTGGTCGGGATTTTGGAATTTTATGGGCGTTTTTACCGGAGGGATTGCAGTTGCCATGGGGATTCTTAAACTCGTTCCGCTTGATGCCCTCATGAACTTACCTATTGGCGTGGGCGCCTGCATGGTGCTTGCTGTATTACTAGCCTCAATCGCATGGAATTTAGGTACCTGGTACCTGGGCATTCCTTGTTCCAGTTCACATACCATGATCGGAGCTATGATTGGTGCCGGATTGGCTTTTACCTGGTACTACGGCGGCGCGGGTGTAAACTGGGGAAAGGCAGAAGAGATTGGTTTATCGCTCATTTTATCGCCCATTATCGGTTTTGGTTTGGCCATACTGCTGATGTATTTCCTCAAACATGTAATTAAATACCACGCCTTATTTCATATTCCTCAAGGTGAAAATGACAGACCACCGCTATTAATCAGAGGTTTGCTGATTATGACCTGCACATTGGTTAGTTTCTTTCATGGTAGTAATGATGGCCAAAAAGGAGTTGGCCTTTTAATGCTTATCCTCATTGCCTTTTTACCGGCTAAATTTGCAGTGAACCACCATATTGCCAAAGAAAAAGTACTTACCGAACTCAACAGCAGTGAAGTGCTGCTAAAAAAGATTGCTGTATTAAATCACAATGAGGGGATTAATATGGCAGAATTTATCAAGCGAACCCATCAAACCAAAATTCATCTTGCTAAAAAAAATGAGACGGATAAGGAAAATACCTATCAGTTCAGGAAGCAGATTGAAGGCGTTATTGATATGATGGGTAAGGTAGAAGCAGATCAACACCTAAAGATGAATGTTTCAGACAAGAAACAACTTTCGGAAATTAAAGGTGAGCTTTCAAAGTTGGTTGATTTTGCCCCGCTTTGGGTAATTTTAATCATATCTATTTCATTAGGACTGGGCACCATGATTGGCTGGAAACGGATTGTAGTCACCATAGGTGAAAAAATTGGCAATGAACATCTCAATTATGCCCAGGGGGCTACTTCTGAAATTGTAGCAGCATCAACTATTGGCCTGAGTACAGCATTTGGCCTTCCCGTAAGTACTACGCATGTATTATCCAGCGGTATTGCCGGTGCCATGGTTGCTTCAGGTGGTAGGAATAATTTAAATAATAACACATTAAAAAGCATTGGTTTGGCCTGGGTACTCACCCTGCCTGTATCAATTGTTCTGGCTATATTGCTTTTCATGCTGTTCCACTTATTCATATAGTTTCAAACCTTAAATCACATCAAAATGAAACAGATACTGGTTGCCACAGATTTTTCAAAAAGTGCTGCAAATGCATTTGCTTATGCACTGGCGATGGCCAAAGTGTTACAAATGGAAGTGGCTGCAATTCATGCCATTCACCCTACAGAAGGGATCAATAACAGTACCTATAATGCCATTTTTATTGAATCTTATTATCAGAATAAAAAAATGGCACTTGAGCAATGGGCAAATAACATTCGCGAAGAAAAACAGCTGCAGCAAATTAAAATTTCAACCACCTGTGATGTGGGTTTCTTAAAAACAGTAATTACCAAATACACCAAAACCAAGCCAGTAGAATTACTGATTATGGGCATTACCGGAGCAACAGGAATAAGTGGCATTGTGGGCAGTAATGCGAGTATGGTGGTTACCAAAATGCGCATTCCAACTTTAATTGTTCCCTTAGAAAGTAATTTCCCAGCAAGTCCAATCATTACGCTGGCTACAGATTATGAAACTAAGCTTTCTCAAAAAGATGTATTGGCATTGGTAGAAATGCTGAAGGCTTCCGGCTCACAAAAAATGCAGGTGTTATATGTTGCAGAAAACTCTGACCAACAGCATATTGAAACTGGTGAAAAAAGCATCAGGGAACTTTTACCAGGTACAAAAATCGAATTTAATTACATTAAACACAATAGCGCACCCAACGGGATAATGGATTTTATTGAACAAAACCATACCGATATTCTTTGCCTTGTTAAACATCACCATAACATTATTTACCGCCTGTTTACCAGTAGCACGGTAAATCAGGTCATTAATAAAACAGTGAAGGCTATTCTGGTGCTCCATGAATAAATTAGTAGCCGGATGAATATAGTCTATAAAACAATATTCATCCGCCGCCTAAAAAATTTGTTCCTCACAGATCACTACCACGGACTAATACCTGTTTCATCTTCTATATCATTACTATAAAACTGTCCTGAAAGCGCACCATCATCAGTTAAGGTATGTTTGATAATAAATGAGGCTGCACTTTCTACCGTACCAGGGCCACTATGATGGTTAAAGTCAGTTGCTGTATAACCCGGATCAATCACATTCACTTTGAAAGGAAGGTCTTTCAATTCATAGGCCAGCACAATGGTATAAGCATTTAGGGCAGCTTTTGATGTTCCATACGCAGCCGTTTTAACCTGGTAGTATTTCCATGATGGATCACTATGAAGCGTTAAAGATCCAAGTCCCGAAGTAATGTTGCTGATTCTCGGACTATCAGATTTTTTAAGTAAATCCAAAAAGGCCTGTGTCACACTGATCACCCCAAAAAAATTCGTATCAAACACTTCCTGTATGTGACTTATAGGCGTATCAACAGCCATTTGAGGGCTATCCCCAAGAATACCAGCATTGTTTATCAGGATATCAAGTTTCCCTTGTTCCTTTTCTATGCTATCTTTAGCTGCAGATATTGATTCAGCCTGAGTGACATCAATTGCTATCGCTTTGATATTTTTAAACCCCTGCTTCAGGAGATCAGCCACAATGGCTTCACCTTTTTCCAGATTACGGCTGCCTAAATACACAAATAATCCTTTTTCCGATAGCTGTTTTGCAACCTCCAGGCCAATGCTTCTGTTGGCCCCTGTTATTAGTACTGATTTCATTTTTCTTTTGGTTTTAATTGATGATGTAAAGTTGCATCAACAGATTGAGGAATCATTTGCCATTTGGCAAAAAGTGTTTTACCGGATATTTTTTCTAATCCTGCTTAATGAGGATTGTGTAACACCCAGATAAGAAGCAATATATGAAAGCGGAATCCGGTTGACCACTGTTGGATAAATTTCCAGAAATTTCAGGTATCGGGTAGTGGCATCTTCCGTTACCAGCGGACTTCTTCGCTCTACTTTTTGCATCAGTGCCCTTGAAATGATTTTATTCACCATTGTTTCAAAGCCAACAATAGTTTGTAACAGCTCCTGCCAGTCTTTTTTAGAGAATACAATTAAGGTACAATCGGTAACGGCTTGCACATAAGCACTCGAGCAGATTTCGAGATCAAAGCTTTCCAAGTCGACCACCAAATTATTTTCTTCAATAAAATATTTGGTAACCTCTTCGCCTTTATTACTATAATAGCATACCCGCACAATTCCTTCTACAACGAAGCCTACCTGCCGGGCAATTTTTCCGGCTTCTGAAAAGTATGCATTATTAGGAAGCTGCATTTTAACAGCCTTGCTGGATATAAAATCCATCTGCTGCTGATTGAGATTCCCAAACCTCAGCATAAATTCAAATAATTCTTTCATGCGTGTAAGTTAGGCAAAGTAAGCCTTAGCACATTTGCCATTTGGCAAAAAAATATCATCCCAAAAAGCCTGTACCTAAGCATCAATATTTTATGGCAGGTAATAATTTTGCAGGCTTGCCAGCTTATTTCTAATTTAGCAATTGCTCATGGGCATTTGTTATTTTTAATATGGGAACATCAATAGATACCTTACAGGAATTATTGTTTGATTTAGCAGGTGTGTTACCGGCAGATACAGCGCCTTTATTTGCCATGACTACCCCGGTATTGCTGGAAACCAATGAGGCCTACATCCGCGAAGGAGAAAACAGCCGAAGGCTTGCTTTTATTGAACAAGGCGTAATCAGGGCATATACCATAAAGGAAAATGGTGATGAAGCCACACTTCTCCTTCGTTGGGAGGGACAGTTTATTGCTTCGCATGATACCATTATCAACCGCCAACCTTCCAGGTTTATTTACCGGGCGCTTGAACCGGTAAAGTTGCTACAGATCGATTATGATGTTTTAGAAGAGATTCTGAAAACACACCCGGAATACGAACCACTCCGTAATTTTTTCCTGATGAAAATGCTGGCAGAATCCTTAAAAATGCTGGAATCTTTTGTTACACAATCGCCTGAAGAGCGTTATCGGGAACTCCTGGCAGAACGGTTTGACCTGGTAAACCGGGTGCCTGATAAATACATTGCTTCCATGCTTGGTATTACACCAGTATCCCTAAGCAGAATCCGAAAAAGGATGCATACAAAAGGAAAAACATCAACATAAATTATCCTTTGTTAAGCCACTAAATTATCTTTTGTTAACGGCGCTAAATACATCTGGTTTATACTTTTGGAGTATAAAAATGATATAGATATGGAAAAGATAATAGAAGCCACCATTAATATTTTTAGTTTTTCGGCTATCCGATATTTTATACTTGCCGGAATCCCTTTTGCATTGTTTTATCTGTTGATGCCTGCCAAGCTAGGCAAATTCAAGATTCAGCAAAAAATAGCCACCAAAAAAGACTTTGTACGTGAGGTATGGCGTTCCATGCAAAGCACGCTGATATTTTCAATCATTGCGGTTGGCTTAGCTTTCACACCATTACGTCAATACACCAGAATTTATGCGCATATTAATGATTTCCAAATTTGGTACATTGGCGTTGCATTAGTGCTGAGTTTGATTATACATGACACTTACTTTTATTGGATGCACCGTTTGTTACACCATAAAAAATTGTTCAAACTAACGCACCTGGTTCACCATAAGAGTACAAACCCCTCTCCATGGACCTCATATAGTTTTCACATTCTGGAAGCCATTACCGAAGGGTTGGTTCTGGTACCAATTGTGATCCTGCTGCCAATGCACCCATTAACCATATTACTTTTTACCATAACGGGTTTCATCATTAATGTGTACGGACACTTAGGCTATGAAATTATGCCTAAAGGGTTCCGTCATACCTGGGCATTTGAAATACTTAATACTTCGGTACACCATAACCTGCACCATAGTAAATTTAAAGGTAACTACGGCTTGTATTTTAGAATCTGGGACCGGGTGATGGGTACAGAGCATCCGGATTATGTAAAGGAATATGACCGCTTGCAAGATCAGCGCTTTAGACACATATCACCAAAAGAAAAGGATCATAAGGCCCAGGCTGCCTGAAAAAAATACCTCCATCTGACTATTGAAGCCTTTCCTTTTGAAGGGAAGGGTCTTGAAAAATATTTTTCTCAAAACTAACAATATCATAAAATCATATTCCCCTCCTTTTTTTACTAGGGGCGATTGCAAGGCGGGGATGGTTAAACCTCATAAGTCTTAAATTAACTTACGAAGTTTCAAAGGCCAGGAGGCTGGCAGAACTTCGTCAGTTTCATTGTGAGCCCCTATCTCTTGAGATTAACGCCTATCATAAAATCATATTTCCCTCCTTTTTTTAAGAAGGGGCGACTGCAAGGCGGGGTTGTTAAACCTCATAAGTCTTAAATTAACTTACGAAGTTTCAAAGGCCAGGAGAGCGGTAGAACTTCGTCAGTTTCATTGTGAGCCCCTATCTCTTGAGATTAACGCCTATCATAAAATCATATTCCACTCCTTGACAATTATTTACCATTAATTACCTCACTCCTGCAAATACTTTTTCAATCTTATTAAATTATTTACAGGTGTAAATGGTTGGATTAACAGTCTTAAATCCCGATATATTATAAGCACAATTATCTATATCTTTGCGAAAACATACCATTTGTTCATGAGCATCATCGAAAGAAATAATGTAACCATTAGAGGCACAGGCCATCAGGTGATGATGTTTGCCCATGGTTTTGGCTGCGATCAACACATGTGGCGTTACATCGTTCCTGCTTTTGAAGATGATTATAAGGTAGTTATGTTCGACCATGTAGGTGCCGGAAATTCTGATCTTTCTGCCTATAGTTATGAAAAGTATGACCGTTTGGATGGTTATGCGGCAGATATCGTAGAAATCGCAACGGAGCTTCAACTTCAGGATGTTATTTTTGTAGGACACTCAGTAAGCGCTATTATAGGGCTCATGGCTGCAGAAATGGCACCTAACATATTCAAGAGCCTTATTTTGGTAGCGCCCTCCCCTTGTTACATTAATGACGAGGGATATATTGGCGGATTTAGAAAAGATGAAATAGATGAGTTACTGGAATCTCTTAACAGTAACCATTTAGGTTGGTCTATGGCGATGGGGCCAGTGATTATGGGCAATTCAGAACGGAAGGAATTAGGTGAAGAATTATCTAACAGTTTCTGTAAAACAGATCCGGAGATTGCTAAACATTTTGCCCGTACCACATTCTTAACAGATAAACGACAAATATTACCTCACGTTAAATTACCATCGTTAATTCTGCAATGCAGCAACGATGTGATTGCTCCGGTTGAGGTAGGTGAATACATGCACCAAAACATGCCCAACAGCACACTGGTGATTATGAATGCCACAGGCCACTGTCCTAATCTCAGCGCGCCGGATGAAACTACCGCAGCCATTAAAGCTTTTTTATTAAATGAACAGTAAAATACCATCATCTATCTCGCCTTTAGCTGAAGATTTTGAGGATTTTTTCGACAATTCCATATGTGGCTTTATCATTACGGATGCGGAAAGTAATATCCAACGAATTAATAAAACGGCTGCGAAATGGTTGAATGGTTCGCCAGATGAATTTCGGAACAAACGTTTTTCAGATCTTTTGGCGGTGGGTGGTAAAATTTACTTTGAAACACATCTATGGCCCCTGCTACGAATGCAAGGTCATTTTGATGAGGTTACGGTAGAGTTAGCTAATACGGGCAACGGAAAAATGCCAATATACCTGAATGGTTTAGAACGAAAAACAAACACCGGCCAGCCAGTATTTATGCGGTTTGTACTGTTTCGTGCAACAGATCGTCGCCTGTATGAACAGAATCTGAAAATGGCTAAACAGGTGGCAGAAAGCGAACTGTCTGGAGAAAAACAAAATGCAGTGATTCGTGAGCAATTTATAGCCGTACTTGGTCATGATTTACGCAATCCACTTGGAGCAATCATGAGTGCAGCTCAAATGCTGGCCCGTACAGCATTGGCTAAGAATGAAGAAAGACTGGTAAAAGTTCTTCAAACCAGCTCTAAAAGGATGCATGAAATGATTGACAATATTATGGATCTTGCACGTGGACGTCTTGGTAGTGGTATTACCATTAATCCGACAACTGTAAATCTGGATGATTTGCTAAAAGAAGTGGCCGAAGAACTGAAACTGGCTTGGCCGGAAAGAATCATTGAATTCGACTTTGACATTGAGGTGGGTGTAAATTGTGATCGGGGAAGGATTGCCCAGCTAACATCTAACCTACTCGCCAACGCACTAACGCATGGTTCAACAGATGCACCAGTCTTATTAAAGGCGGTTTCGAATGATTCATATTGGGAAATCTCTATTTCCAACCAGGGAAAACCCATCCCAGAACATTCATTTGCAAATTTGTTTCACCCATTTCATAGACAAAATGCACACTCCAGTCAGAATGGATTGGGGCTAGGCCTTTATATTGCTTCTGAAATTGCGAAAGCACATCAGGGACAAATTACAGTACTTTCTAATGAACAAATAACCTCATTTACCTTCAAGGTAATAGTGGATTAAATGATCGGGCATCAATCATTCATTAACAGCACATCAGCTTAATTGAACTCATAATCAGTACATTACACAAAAAGATACTCCAAAAGCAAGGTAAACTGAATTTCACCCAGATTGTCGCAACCTTGCGAAACCACCTTAAACTGTATTATTTACACTAATTTATGATATCGCTTAGGGCTTGAAATATATTCATCGGATATTCAGCTATTCTGTTACATAGGTATAAATACCATTCCTTACCATAAACAAAATAAAGCTTCGTCTGATAACCCTGATCTTTTAGTGAAAAGATTTGATTATTGCAGATACCGTATAGACTTTCAAACTCATAAATATCCTTGGTAGATTGATGTTTTTGGATTAACAGCTGGGCCCGTGCCTGTATTTTTTCATCATGTGTTGCAATTGAACATTTATGGTTTTGTGCAAGTAATTGTTCAATATAGTCCAGATAAATTTCGTCCAGTTTATCTCCTCTGGGAATAGAAAGCCCCTCAACTGTTTCAAACGCACCTTTTACAATTCTGATTCTGCCATTTTCCTTTTTAACTTCTTCGAAATCGTCTTTTGTTCTATATAAATATGCCTGCAGGGTAAGTGCCAGATGATTATATTTTTTTATTTCTTGTTTATAAATATCAATTATGGCATCTGTTCTTTCAGTTCCCTCTGCACTGATGATCACTTCAATATTTGATTTAGCAGCCTCAACACAAATAGATTGTAGATTACTTAAACAAAGATCTTTTGATAATGCCAAACCTATATGAGACAGATCTAGAGAAACTGTAGCATTTAAATTTTGAAGCCTTATTTGTTCACAAATTCGGATAAATTCTTGTGTTGCCTCATTTGACTGCTGCTCTGTTCGCGTACTTTCGCCCATGAACTCCATGGAGAATTTTTGGTTATCAAAAGTCATTGCTTTAGCAATTGTTTCTTCCAATGTTTCACCCCCAATATATCTGTCAGCTGCCTTTTTAAACAGCTGGAATAGGGCAGGATTTGTTAATACATAAGCTTTTGCATCTTCATTTAATGCAGCTTTTCTTAGCGCTTGAGCACCAATTTGCAAGAGTTTATCCATATTTTTTATTGATGTTGAATTGCAATGATAGTATTTATACGCAACCTCCATTTCACCTAAAAGTCAATTTTGATAAAAACGGTAACAGCTAGCATATTTAAGACTCATGTATATACAACATCCATAAGTGTTCATCATTCAAATATTATGTTTGGCTCGTTTGCTACATTGGGTTTAAAAGCTCAAGTAAAACTTTTCGCTTTTCATTTGTTTAGTGTAATCATTGTCTAACATAAACTATTTTAGAAATCAAAATGCAAAAAGCGCAGCTCAATCTCCTCCGTCCGATGGTATTATTTTTTATAGGGCTTACAAGTATGGTTTTGGCATCTTGCCATACCAAAGAAACTACTAAAAGCACAGAAGTTGGCTCTGCTCATGTTGAAACGCAACAATCACAGCCTACAAAATTCAGTAATTATCTGGCTGTTATCCCTGATGTAAAGCTGCCTTATCATTTTGATTTTGATGGCATGACCACGAAAGATGACACCACAAGGCTCGATATAACAAAACTAAACAATCGAAAAGATGAAGGCAAATATTATGAGCCAGATCCTGATGCCTCCTATGCGCAATTACCGGGAGCCTATCAAGGCGGAATTGCATTCGCATTATTTAAGTTTAAAGTCAACACTGAATTAACAGCGGTTGCTTATACGTTTCAAAAAAATAATCCCAATATCATGTACTATCCATTTGTAGAATTGCTGATTTTTAACAATCAGGGGAGTATAAAAGGAAGGCAGGTGATAGCAAGTGGGATGCTTGATGCAGAACATACTGAACGCACCGTTTTCACCATTTCAACGCCAGATCTAATCAATACGATGCATACGATAAATGAATATACTGACAGTACACGCACCGGAACACCTTTAAACGCGCTTCAAGATAAAACGCTATATCATATTCAGCCAGATGGTAAAATTATTGAAAACAAAAAAAGATAATTTAAGCATGATGATGGAAAAGCTGGCAGGTAAATAGCCAGAAATTGATAATTTAGATGCTATACTTTAACCAACTAAGTCTCATCTTAAGTTTTATTAATGAAGACAAAGAAATTATTTCTGATCACATCTGCTACAATAAATTCTTACACAAAAAGTACCTTCGTTAATATTTCATTTAAAATATTATGATTGATTTCATTAAACAACCATGGCCTTGGTATTTTTCAGGTACAATGATCGTGATCATCATGCTGATATTGCTCTTTTTTGGCAAGTCTTTTGGTTTCTCTGCTAACCTACGAACCATTTGCAGCATGGCAAGAGCAGGCAAAAAAGTAAAATTCTTTGATTTTAAGTGGAAAGACCAAGTCTGGAACCTAATGTTCTTAGCAGGTTCTATTTTAGGTGGGTTTATTGCTACCCATTACCTGAGTGAACCAACGCCACTTCAGCTCTCCGAAGCAACAATAGCCGATTTGAGACAATTGGGTGTAAAATTTGATGGTGGCCTAAATCCAGCTGATATCTTCTCTCTCGAAGCCATGAAAGATTTAAAAACACTCGGCATCTTACTTGTAGGAGGACTCCTTGTAGGTTTTGGCTCCCGTTATGCTGGTGGATGTACATCAGGCCATGCCATATCCGGGCTCTCCAACCTGCAGCTACCTTCACTCGTTGCCGTAATTGGTTTTTTTATAGGAGGCCTGATCATGACTTTCCTAATCATGCCATTCATCTTCTAAACCCACCACAATGAAATTCATCAAATATATTTTAGCCGGAACACTTTTCGGCATCGTCATGACTAAATCTGAAGCTGTTTCCTGGTACAGAATACAGGAAATGTTTCGTTTCCAATCCTTCCACATGTATGGAATTATCGGTACTGCAATCATACTTGGCGTAATCGCTGTGTTCGCCATTAAAAAATTCAAGATCAATGATCTTTATGGAAAGCCGATCGTCTTTCATGATAAAGACAAAGCGTACCGCAAATACCTGATTGGAGGAACCATTTTTGGTTTAGGTTGGGCGCTAACAGGTGCTTGTCCGGGACCGATGTTTGTTAACCTCGGCAGTGGATATGCCGGGATGGCAGTGGTTATCCTGGGCGCCCTCCTGGGAACATATTTATACGGTGTGATGAAAAACAAGCTTCCACATTAATTATTAACATCGCCTGATGACAAAGCTATTGTAATAATAGACCAGAACTGTCTAAGGCATTAAATATCAATTGGTCAGAAATTGGAATGAACAGATAAACCTAAAATTTATAGGTAAAAGTCAGCATTGGATTAGCTAATTTTATTTTTAAAAACCAATTACCTATCTTAAGATTTTAAAGCTACCGAAATGGACTTTACCAGAATTACGCCACATCCTGATTTAGATGAATTTATCGAATGTTATTGGATGATGTACAGCGATAATTCAATACCTGTAGTAGAAAAGATTATTCCCGATGGTTTTACAGAGATCATTTTCAATTACAGAGATGTTTATAAATCCAAAATTAGTGGAGCCTGGAATTTACAATCGCCAAACTTACTAGCAGGGCAGCTCAAAACTTTTTTTTATCTTCAAAATACAGGTACTACCGGTTCTGTAGCCATTAAATTTAAACCTGCAGCTTTAACCCAGTTATTTGGTTTCCACATGGATCAGTATGTAGATAAAATTGTCGACCTGGATGCCTTCCAAAATTCAGAGCTTAAAAAATTAAAGGAGAAAATACTGTGCTGCGTAAACATCGGTAGCAAGATACAGGAGCACCTTATCAAGAGAATTCTTAACGATTATTTCGTTTCACTTATTCAGAATGCTTCCTCAAACCCCTTGAAAGCACCACTAGAACTTATATTTAGTTCCCATGGATTAGTTACTGTAGCAGAAATGGTAGCATCGACCAACATTGGCGAACGACAGCTGGAACGTTTGTTTAAAAAATATATTGGTCTTCCTCCGAAATACTTTGCCCGGATTATCCGGTTCAATTATATTTTTGAATTAATTAAATCAAAAAAAAATAGCTGGACAGAAATTGTATATCGATCTGGATATTACGATCAATCGCATTTTATTCAAAATTTTAAAGCTTTTACAGGCGAAGATCCCTCATCCTACTTTTTTGAGGAAAAAAACATGGCAAACTTCTTTTTGAACAAATTGTAACCAAAGTCGGATTTTTACAATACCATAAGGAAAGACAAACTTATTTTTGATAAAAAAAAACAAAATGAGCATAAAAAAACTACTCCTTCTTATTCCCTTGCTTTTATGGATACATACCAGCAATGCGCAGGAAAGCAACAAACAAAAATTTAAAAAACTAGAATGGCTAACAGGAAAGTGGATCCGGACTAACTCAGAAGCAGGACATTCCGGTTATGAAACCTGGAATAAAATTTCCAATTTGAAACTCAGCGGTAAAGGAGTAACGCTTAAAGGAAATGAAGTAATTTTTATGGAGGAACTGGAATTCATTGTAAAAGGAGTTGATATTTTTTATGTGGTGAAATTAACAGGGGAGAAAAAGCCCGTATACTTTAAGCTAACCGCAATAGATAATAATGGCTTTACATGTGAAAACCCAGCACATGATTTCCCCAAAAAGATAACCTATAAACATAACGGTAATCATGCTAAAGCAGTGATATCAGGTAGTAGGGAGAGCATTGATTATATTTTTATGCGAGAAGGTTCTAAGTAAGAGTTTCCCTGTCACTAGATTTGCTTGGAATTTATAATTTCTGAATCTTTAAGGAGGTACTTTTAAACTTTTATAGCAACAATCTTTACCCCCCCTTTACCCAATTTCGGGTTAATTTTATTTGTGACGAAATAGGCAACGAGCAGATTTGGGATCCACGACAACCAAGCCACAATGATATAAGCCGTGTTGTAGTTGCCAATGATCAAAATCAAAATAGGCAGCCAGATCCTTAGCGTAACAGCCGCAAAACAAGCCGCATAACTGTAAATCATCAATACCTGATGTTTAACAATCTGGTGATTCCAAATGGTTAAGTAAGCCATTAAGGTGGTACAAACCAGATGATACCCAAACAGCTAAATCCTAGCGATGCCCAGAAACCTCCATCTGCAAATAGTGCAATATAAGAACCAGAAAAGGAACTGAATAAAGCTGAAACCACATAAATTTTCCCAATGTACCGGTGTATTTTTACATTTCTGGATCTAAGTTTATAGCTAAATTGAAGCCAACCCACCAATAATGAAACTCCTCCCAAAATAATATGGATGTAAAATGCAATATACCAGGCTACGTGATTTAAAAGCCATTCGGGTTTAGCATTCAGTATGCCAACCTTTCCATTCATTAAGAAATACTTAAGTGGATATAAGCCAATAGTAATTGAGAAAAAACCAAATAAAACCCAAAAGATCTTTTTTTTCATGTCAGCACACCTTGTTAAATGAATGAGCTTTGCAGATACAGCATGCCCAAATATTATTTCAACAAAAATATAAACGATGAGGATAAAAATGGTTCCACTTTGTAAGGTGGCACTAATTATGGGCTAGGTGGTGGCTTGGAGATGGATCTTCCGCTGCTTTAAGTAAGCAGTTGGTGACATTCCAATCTTCTTTTTGAAATTTCTATTAAAGGAAGTTTTAGAATTGAAGCCAACTTCATATGCCAGGGCTAATAGAGTGAATTTTTGATTTTCCGGCCGCGTCAACATGTGTTTAAATTCTTCAATTCTAAGCTCATTGATATAATCATAGAAGTTTTTATTTTCTAATGTATTAATGACCTGAGATAAAGCATTTGGATGGATTTTCAATCGTTCCGCAAGTTCAGTCAAACCCAGTTCGGGATCTTTAAATAACTTTTCTTGTCGCATCAGCTGTGTAACTTGTGAGTGTATTTCTGACAGGTACTCATCTCCTATTGTTGATTTTTGGTATTTCAACCTGGTTGTTATTAAAGGTGTATTTTCACTGATACCTAAAAATTTCATATCAAAATCTTCAGCAGGCAAAGGAATGGCAGTGTTGCTAAACATTCCCACCTGTTTGATGCCAAAATAACCGATAAATAGGATATACAGATCTACTATTGTAAAAGTAAATCTGTCATTACCAAACAGAATGGATAACCAGATCATACACATACCGATCATCAGATTTCTCAACCAGTTCAGATTGATCTTTTCCAGTTGAGAAACCAGGTTTGAGATATTTTTGCGATGTTTTCCAATCAGATCAAGCGACATGATGATATAAGCAACGCCAGAAGGTAAAATGGCAGAATGGATAATTTTCAAAAGGCCCAAATAACCAACACCATTATTTTCATAAATAAATATCTTTTCAGCTGTTGATAATAAAAAGAACTTTGACAAAGCGATATAAACTAAGGCTGCAGGAAGTAAATGAAAAGAAAAGTATGATTTACGAATCCTCTTTCCAATTAACAAGGTAGTATACAAAAAGAAAAATGGGCCATGGAGCAGTGGCATGGCAATTTCAAGACCCAAAAAGTATGGAAATTCTGTAAACTTATTCGATGCAAGTAAATAATAGCAAAACAGGTGTAAAGAGATTAAAAAGAGCCAAAAAGCCAATACCAGATCTGCACTGGATTTACCTCGTTTGGTAAAAAGTAGTACAGAAAGAAATAAAGAAATAACAATTCCTATAATATGTAGCATGGCCTATACGAAAGTATAGGTTAAATATAAAGAAAACAGTTAGATTTTGAATTTACATACCCCCTTATCACTTCTGATAATAACCGGCCAAAAAAATATAATCAAGTTGAAACAAATCATTTTTAAGAACTATGTATATTCATCAGGAACATTTACTAATCGTTTTTAAGCAGCTAAAAAGTGCCGTGATCGTTATTCTGATCAGGCAAAAAGCAGGAAAACCCGCAATCTTGCCAAATTTAACCCCCACCTTTTATCCTATTCTGGATATCATCATTTCCTTTTTTCCTTTCATTTATTTTGAATGGATTTCCAAAACGATAAGAGAAGGAAAGCATAATCCTACGGCCATCTACATTAACGTGGCTGTTCATGTCAATATTCTGATATCGGGTAATGTGCTTGTATTGGCTGGATTGAAAAATATCATTCACCAGAAGCTTCAAAGTTGCCTTTTCTTTTAAAAACGATTTTTGAAATGCTGCAGAAACAGAATAATAAGCTTTTTCGGTCGAAATGCCATACACCGACTTCGAATTAAAATACGCATTGAGTTCCATGCCGTAACCTCCGCCCAACTTAAACGAATTTTGCGTATTTAAGCTAAAAGAAACCTGAGCATTTTCAAATGCTCCAATTTCACCATTACCGCGATAAATGTTGTTATAAACATTAGCGAAATTGGTAGCAGTCCACCAACTAAAATAATTCGTTTGTCCGGTAAAGCTGATTCCGTAATTCACCAGGCTTTTCAAATTCTCCGGGCGCTCATAAGTGGTGGTGATATTATCAATTTGCCCGGAAACCCAGGTAATCACATCATCGGTTTTACTATAATTTAATGCCGTTGTATATTTCCCTTTTAAAACATGACTGAATACAATATTCTGGGTAAGTTCTGGCAGGAGTAGCGGATTTCCTTCATAGTATAAAAGTGGATCTCTAAATACCCTGAATGGGTTTAAATCTCCATAATCTGGTCTTTGCACCCTTCGGCTGTAAGCCAATTGAAACTGGTGATTCTCTCCGGCTGTTTTATTCACCGCAAAATTTGGAAACAACTGAAAGTAATCTCGTTTTAACACTGCACCCGAGGTAATCTGATTCCCTTCCGTATTCGTATATTCTCCCCTTAAACCCAATTGAACAGTAAACGTTTTGAAGGAACCATTTAAATTAAGGTAAGCTGCATGAATCTGTTCCTTGTATTTAAAATGGTTACTACTTTGGGCATCATAAACCCAATCACCATTTGTTAAATTCTGGTAAACTAGGTTATTATCCGAAGTGATGTAAGAACTTTTTAAACCACTTTCAAATTTTAGTTTCTCTCCAAACTGGTCGGTATAATCTGCCTTTGCCACATAGACATTGGTTTGTGCAGGTACAAAACCTTTTCTATTGCTTAACTGAGCTGGTGAAGACACTGTAGCAGCAGTATAAGTATCTAAATTTAAACGCGAGGTGAAGCCATTACTGGCAAAATCCAAATCTGCACTGAGTGTTCTGTTTTCCTTTTTAAACTTTTGCAGGTAATTGAGGTTATAGGTTAAATTACGCCAACTTTGCTGATCATAATTGGTGGTAGACATATCCGCTTGAACTTTTCCTAAATGATCCAGTATGATATTGCCGGTTTTACTATCGTGTAGGTACTTACCGATATTTCCATTAATGAGAAATCCTATGGTATGATTTTTATCCAGGTCTACATCCATCCCCAAGCGGAAGTTATTGGTATTTAGCGGTTCATTTGTTTCAGTGTGCTGATTTGAAATCCGGTCATAATTTCCGGCTACGATTCCATTATTGTAAAAACGCCTGGTAAAATCTAAATATTCAGTCTCACCCCGATACGCATAGTTATAGCTTGCATAAATATTGAAACCTGTATTTTTATAATTGAGGTTAAAACCTGATCCGTATCTGGCTTTTCGCCCGGCGCCACCATTAACAGAAAAAGATCCGTTCATGCCCTTCATCTGGTTTTTCTTCATCATTATATTAATGATTCCGGCATTTCCGGCAGCATCATATTTAGCCGATGGATTCGCCATAATCTCAATCTTGGAAATCGATGCGGCATTGGTTCCCTTCAACAAAACACTTAATTCTGACGGAGATAGATAAGTCAGTTTACCATTAATCATCACATTCACACCAGCCCTGCCTTTTAACGAAATTTTACCTTCGTCATCTACTTTCACACCTGGTGCCCTTTGCAATAATTCTAACGCAGTATTTCCTTCCGATAAAATACTGTTCTCCACATTAATCGTCATTTTATCAATACTTTGCTCGATTATTTTCTTTTGACCAGAAATATTTACCGCATTTAAAGTTTGCGCATCTTCCATTAATTTCAACTTTCCTAAAACAGCAGTATGATGTTGAACGCTAAGTTGCAAAATGTCAGTTTGATGGCTGATGAATCCCATATTTGAAATCTTTACCCGATATTTTCCATGAGGTACTTTTGAAAAGTTGAAACGCCCCAAAGAATCGGTTAACGTTCCCCTGATTCCTCTACCATCCACATGTTGAAGAGCGACAGATGCAAATTCAACCGGAGATCCATTTTCCGAAATAACAATACCAGTTACAGATGCTTCAGTTTGTGCAAATGCGGTTTGTTTGATCAGAATGAAACACATCAGTAAAAAAATAATAGGCAATACTTTGCTAACCTCAGGCTTTTTGCCTGAAGCAATAACGTGAATTTTATACATCATGATGCTTTAAGAAATACGGATTGTTTTTTTGTTTTCTTCCTTTTACCCCACCAGATATAAAATCCGGTAATTGGCAGGCTTGCGCAAATTAAACTGGCAAAAAAGAAAAACACTTTGCTGGTCAGGCCAGCGAAAGCGCCTACATGCAAGCCGTAATTCAGTTTACGCAACTGATCTGCAAAGGCCAATTCTGATAATCTTTTTCCTGCAGATTGCGTTAATTCGAGCGTTAACGGATTGAAATACAAATCTCTCCAATAACCATTAATCATATCTGTACAAGCGTAAATCGGCTCTTCAGGTTCATCGGGAAAAGAAATGATGATCTGGTCTTTATTGTACCGGGCAAACTCTTTTTGCACTTTCATCCATACCAAATCGCTATTCATTAACATGTTTTGTGGCGCTCCGTTAAAAACTTCCTGATCAGGTTTAGGTGAATTACTATCGCCACCCGCTAGCCAATAAACACCTTTATTAAACCAGGAGAAACTCATCATTAACCCTGTTATACACATCACTAAAGCCAGTAACAAGGCATAGAAGCCAAGTACATTATGAAGATCATAATTCAAACGCTTAAACTTTGCTTTCCACTTAATTTTAAAACTTTGCTCTTTACCCTTTTTATTCCACTTTTTGGGCCACCAAAGCACCAAACCCGTTAATAACAAAATAAAGAATGTAAACGTAGACCATCCAATAACCTGTTTGCCAATTTTATCTGGCAACCACAGTCTCCGGTGTCCCTCATCAACAAAATCAAAAAAATCTTCGTGATGAACCAGGTCAATCAGCTTTGCAGTATAAGGATTTAAATAAGCAACAGAATCACCATCAATGGTTACCGCAGCCGATTGATGTTCACCATGATACCAAATAGAGTGAATTTCTTTATCGGGCAAGGCCTTTCTAACAGCCAGATATAATTTAGAGGGTGGCAATATAACTCCCCCCGTTGGCTTTTCGGCAAACAACCAGGGAGAGCTTATACTTTTTATTTCCTGCTCAAAAACTAAAATGCAGCCTGTAATGCTTAAAATAATCACTACAATACCGGAGGCTAAACCAAGCCATAGGTGAAGCCATGCATTAAAATTTTTGAGTGGTTTAATCAACATCTTAAATGAATTATTTGAATTTAACCAACTTGCTTAGGCCATTCACACCATCCAGTTTAGTACCCCTTGTAACTGTACCAGAATTTACGTTGTAAGCGTAAACATAATAACCATCCGCTGTTAACGCACCAATATAAGCTACATCACCATCTACTAAAACATTTGTTGAATATGGATTCGGAATGCTCTTAGGAATATTAAGTTTAGTCTTGGTTTTGTTTACTACATCTAGTAAATAATAATCGGCTATATATTTTCCGCTATAGTCTTGCCAGGTAGAAATTTGCGCTTTATCAAAAATCTTAACAATTGCTTTTCCATTTCCTACGTAAAACAAATCGGTTGCTTCTTCCTTCGTTCTATCGGTAAGTTCGAACTGGTAATTGGCATCAATTGATGTTGCACCATTGGCTACGCGGTAAATTGAAAAAGATCCACCAGTTTCGCCCGCAATCCAGATGGTTGGCGCATTGATAAAATAAGCATAACCACCATCTGTAAACGTTCCAGGAGCATTTAAGTTATAATGTGCTGGTTGGTTAAAACGGGTATCTTTAGTAATGGTCACTGCAGTTACATTTGGAAAATCCATAGAGGCTAAATACACCTCATTTAGCGGAAGAGAAGTTTTTTCATTGGTAAGGTTATAACTGATGTAAAGCTTGTTGCCAAAAAATACTGCAGAATTTCCCCAATAATAATATCCAGTTGCTGGTTTCGGAATATTGATGTTTCCTGAAGCAGTGATGGTCATGGTTTCTACATTTAAGGTAGCATACTCAAACTGCAGTGCCTCTTTCATACTAAATAAAACCAGTGTCTTATCATCTTTCCAGGCAAAAAAGCTAGAGTAATACGCCCAGCTGATTTGAGTGAAAGGAATTTCTTTAATAACTTTATTAACCTTATTGCCCGATGTAAATTTGATTAGGTTTCCAGCGTCATTGGTGCCATATAAATATTCGCCACGTTGGGTGATAATGCCAGTAGTGGTTTCAGCACCATTGCCTGCAGTAGTTAAACTTCCTGAACCAAGTTGTGTAGTATTTAAGATGTAATTTGCTGCTGGTGTGCCGGCACTCACCACTAACCCATAATTCTTTTCGACAGCCTCTTCTGTTGGAGAAGTACTTTTCTTACAGGATGAAAAAGCAATGACCGCAATAGCGACAAAAGAGAATAAAGATTGTTTTTTAAGTGTTTTAAACATGATTAAAGATTTATTTAATAAAATATCGAAGTTTGATGAAGGCAGATCGTCCAGGTTTTTGCAACCTGAAATTGTCGTAGAGCAATTCGTTTGTGAAATTATTTACCTCAGCAGAAATATTGTATCGTCCATTGGCCATACTATACGCTAAGGCAACATTATGAGAAAACTGTGTCGGGATTTTGTTTTTAGACTCTATACTGCCCCTACTCTCCCAGTTCAGGTAGAACCAGTTTACAAATTGGCTTGAAAGACTAAGCTGTAAACGTGTTCCAGGTGCCCAAATGTCGTTTTGACCAATTTCCAGATTCGCATTTCCATACAACCACGGCTGGTTGGGTACCCGATCGCCATAAGTCATATCCAAAATGTTTGTATTGGGCTCATAACGCTGCTGGCTAATGGCTTTTTGATACGTACCATTCACGCTAAAATTTAATAATGAGGCATAATGATACCTCAATTCAAGTTCCACACCGTTAATCTTCGCCCCTGCGAGATTGTTGTAAACCGAATAAACACCGCCACTTGGAATGAAGTATATAAAATCTTTAGCCTTTCTGTAGAAATAAGAACTTTCCATTCCAAAGCTGTGCTTTTCGTTAATAAGGAAGTTGTAATAACCTCCAAAGTTGATGTTATCGCTATTTTCTGGCTTTAGATCAATATTAGCCGTTACATCAATTCCGTTACCAAATAGTTCATCACCTTCCTGTAAACGGTAAGCATGTTCGTAAGATAATTTTAGCCCTGCACCATCACTAAGGCGATACCTGCTGGCCATGCCATAGCCAAAATAGTGATTGGAAATTTCTGAATCAGTTTTAATGTAGGTTTGATTTTGAGAAAAAACGGCATTCCGAACCAATGCATTAAGCACATAGAACTTGCCAAATACAGCCGTTGTGAGGTGTTGATTAAAAGCATTATTTTGATAGGCAAGACCAACAACTTGTTTACCAATGGTGTTAGGTTCATCAAAGGTGTTGGTTTTTACAAGCCCTAAATCTTCTGTTGCCTGCCTGGCAAAGTAGCTATAATTATAATTTAGGTTTAAGCTATGGCTGGCATTGATTTCATAGCTGAAATTTGCCCTGGCCAGATCCGAAGTATTTCGATAATGGTAAATACTTTTTATGCCGTAAAGTTCTCCTGAAATTGGTTCAGCTCTTCCTCTTCCACTCCAGGAATACACATAATCGGCCGTATCCGGAACTGTTGATCTTCTGATGGATGTAGAAGCAAAAAGCGTTGCAGTTAAACCATGGGTTAAAAAATTGCTTTTCTTGTACCTGATGGATGGCATAAAGAATTTTTCACGATTGGTTACCTCTCCTATTACCTTATTTTGAGTAGCTCCGGTTTGTATTTCCTTATACATATCCGAATAAAGGAAATTCACCTCGAATTGATCTGCCCATGATTTGTTGGTAACCCCTACACCCACCTGCCCCATAGTAGAACGATAAGCACTATGGAATCTCCTCACGTCTTTTTCTACCAGCTCATTATTTTCGACTACTTTAATAGCCGCATCATATTCCGGATTGCTTCGCATCAAATAATCATTATCCGAAGAATTATGAAAACCATTTAATGTAAGTATCAGTCCAGTTTTTTTGTCGCTGTATTTTCCTGAAAGTGCTGCCCTTAAGGTATTAAATGAGCCATAACTTACACTGGCATCCAGGTATTTAGAAACCGATTGATTGGTCACAATATTTACCGCACCACCTAAAGCATCAGCGCCCAGTTCTACGGGAACAACACCTTTATAAACCTCAATGCGCTCAGCCAGATTTACTGGAATATTATTCAACCCTAATGAACTTCCGAAAGACTCCATCGGGATGCCATCTATAAAGAAGCGGATTTGGCGACCTGAAAGACCATTTAATGTAAAATTGAAATCTGAGCCCAAACCGCCCTGCTCCCTTACCTTTACCCCCGTGCTTTTATTGAGGATTTGATTAAGATCAGCACTGGTATTTTGAAAGGCTTTCAAATCAATCACATTAACCGTAAAACCAGATTGCTTAAGCACTGTTGCACCGGTTCTACCTTTCACTTCTACATTTTGCAAACGGTTATCTTCTGGCCGGAGGGAGATATTTAACGATTGGGATTTGCCAGCAACTAATGTAATTTCCTGACTGGATTTTTGATAGCCCATATAGGCGATTTGAAGGATATAACGCCCTGGTTTTAGGCGGGAGATTTTAAAAAAACCATTTTCATCAGTGGTAGTGCCAGCTTTAGTTCCTTTTAAGGATATGGAGGCCCCACTAATAGCTTTCGTACTATCGGTAACGTAACCTTTTATTTCGGTGTTTTCCTGTGCAAGAACTGTGGTAGAAGAAAAAAGAAAAAAGAGTAAAAATTTTAATCGATACATTAGTTTAATATTGTGCATTCATAAAGGAGTAGCACAACTTTCATTTTCCCGAAGGTGAAAAATGAAAAAATATTAAAAAAAAGATTTTAGGGATTCAACCTGTCTATTCTCATGATAAAATCCGTATCACCAGCAAGCTGTAAACCCTTTTTCAAACTCCCGGTTTTGATATCATATAGCCAGATAAAGTTTCCGTCTTTGGTAGAATTTACAGAAATATATGCGGTATCGCCTTCTACAATCACACATTCTCTACGCGTGCCCTTATCCAGCGGAAGATGAAGCTTTTTTGCAGATTTTGTTTTTAAATTGATGATATAAAATTCGAAATGGGCGGTACTATAATGATCATTTAAATCCTTGTATAGATCTTTTCTTTCTGCCCTGATGATGGCTTGATCTCCACCCAGATACCATACCCCATAAGCATGGTTTTTAAGTGTTGCAGAAATATTGAAAAAATAATCCTGATCAAGATGATTTTCATTTGCTTTAATCCGGAATATTCCTGTTGGGATTTCTGGTCGGTTTCCTAAGGCAATCCCCGGACAAGACATAAAATAATAATCCTTCTGCTGATTAGAAAAACCGTAGGATTGAATCGTATTAGGTCCTCCGGGATAGGTAGACCTGGTATCTTTCTCTACTTTAATTCTTTTCATAGCGGGATAGGCCATTTCAGCTACGTAAAAAGTATCGCTGCTTAGATAGTTGGAAATGCCCTGCGAAGCATGATAGGTGTAACCAATGAATAATCGATCTGCCCTTTTTTCAACAAAACCAATAGATTGAGTGGTAAACTCTCCGGAGGGCGGAGGCAGTTCTATATCACCCTCCGCAATCATTTGCATATTGTTGATTTTAATTAATTTGTATTTTGCATGGTTATAGCCAGATAGGTTAAAACCGGTAAGCAATAAAGTATCCTGACTAATCCAACTAAAATTGTCAATAGAAAAATCTTTGAGCAATAGAGCCCCATCGGTTTTCAGTTGACCTGAATGGATAAAAAATTTCGAGAATAAACCCGTTTTACGATTAAGGTGATAGAAGAAATTGTCTTTCGCAAAAACATCTCTGTCCATATCCTTACTGTCTAAAAGTACTCCATTGGCTTCTGGCTTCAGAACTCCGCTATCCAAAGTATTATGAGTTAAAAGATATTCCTTGCCATCTTTTGCTAAAATGTACAGGCTATATTTTGCAGCCTTATCGGTATTCGACTTGCAGCCAACGCCAAACGCAAACAAAGCCATGAGTAAAATTCTGATAACAAAGTTTCGATGTATCATTTTCAGGTAGGCTATAAACTAAATTCCGAACTGGGTATTAATCTGCTGTTGCATAACAGGAGGCATATCTAAAAGATTTTTTTCACTGATCACAATCACACCGCTTTTGCCAATACTATTTTTCAATATAACATAAGTCTGGCCTTTTTTCAAGACTGTGGATTGATGCAAACCCTGTGCAATGGTGATATCACGCTTAGGTGATATTAAAATGCTTCCTTTTAGATCAATAGCACCATCTTCGCTATTAATTTTGGCAGCGGTATTTGGTCCTACCGAGGCACTATACCCCTGTTCATCAACATGTTTAACTTGGTGGCTGGAAGTATTAATAAGAGATATAGATGCTTCGGGTTGTACATTGGTTTGTTTAAAGCAAAAATAAGACAGCCCTGCTAACATAACAATCAATAATGTGGCCGCAATAGCCCCTTTCCACATAAAATACAGCTTCGTTCTGGTAGGTAATGGCTTGGCAAAAGGAGGTATATCCACCACAATCTCTTGCCACATTTCATTCTTCAGCACCTCTTTATCACCTGTAAATCCAGTGGTATCCCATTCATCAACATTCGTATTAAACAGCCATTCTTCTACCTGCTTACGCTCTTCTGAGGTACAGGTATTTAAATGGTACTTTTCTAAAAGTTCGTTGTTAATATTCATGTTGCGTAATTGCCCTTACCAGGAGGCTTCACCTGCAAACTTAATAAATTATCATATTTAAATAGAAGTAGCCTGAACATCAATTTACCATAAGTGTAGATTTAAGAAATTAATAACTGGCTAAACCTGTCTTCAATTTCGTCATGGCTTTGGTAATATGATATTCTACTGCCCGCTCTGAAATGGAAAGCAGTTCTGCAATCTCTTTATTGGTCATCCCTTGCTCCCTACTCAGTTTATAAACTCTTTTGCACTGGCAGGGCAAAGTATCCACTAATACATCAACCTTGTCTTTTAGATCATTAAACAAAACCTGCTCTTCAGTACAATTGCTTGATACGGAGCAGTCCATTACATGAAACTCATTATGCTTTTGCCTATTAACTTTATTACGAATGTATTCAAAGGCTTTGAACTTTGCAGATCTGATGAGGTAATGCTCTATCTTTTCTATCTCAAGCGCTGATCGTCGTTCCCAGAGCGACTTAAAAATTTCCTGAACCATTCCCTTTGCAGGCTCTATTTCCTTTATATTGTTATAACAAACTGCAAATACCTTTTCCCAATAAAGTTCATAGACCTTTTTGAAAGATTGATAATCAATCTTTAGGGTTTCCTGATATGATTTACTGTTGGCGTTCAAATTATTTTTGATTCACTGCAAATATAATTATTTAGATTAATTAAAAATAACAGAGTTAAACTTAGCTTCAATTGAAGTTCATGAAGTTAACCTATAGAGTTATAAGTAACTGTTTATCAATCTTCTAAATCAGCATTTAATATTTACATGATTTTTTAAGCATACCAACTACCTCCATTAGTCATATACAGATCGGAAGACGCTATATTCCCGTTAGCATGTGGCAAAGACATCGCCAATTCAATCCCGAATGCACGTTTTTATAGAAATCGAAGAACAAATGTTTCATAGAAGACTTTAGCCCTGATATTGCCAAACCAATGTTAATGGCAAGCAGCTTTTATTCATTTGCGCTCTGCCGTCTTTAATTAAACGAATGCCTGAACTCCAAAGGCGAAACATTGGTCTTTGTTTTGAAAAGTTTGCTAAACGATTGTGAATGTTCAAAGCCCAATTCATAAGCAATTTCCGAAACAGATAGATTTGTTGTTGATAATTTTTCTTTGGCTTTTTCTATAATTACATTCTGAATGTATTGTTGTGTGTTTAGCCCTGTCAATGAACTCAACATGTCACTCAAATAGCGTTGTGATAGCTTTAAAGCCGTACTGATATATTTCACTGATGGCAAACCGTTTTTCAGACTGTTTTCTCCGTCAAAATAACTACTCAAAAGTTCATCCAAAGAAGTGATGATGTCGTGATTGATGGCTTTCCTAGTAATAAATTGCCTGTTGTAAAAACGGCTGCTATAATTCAATAACAATTCTATTTGCGACACCAACACATCCTGGCTGAAACTGTCAATGTTGTTCTCCAATTCATTGGTTATTGTAGCAAATAAATTAGCTATGATTTCTTTTTCTTTTGCCGATAGAAATAAGGCCTCTGAAACATGGTAGGAGAAAAATCCATACTGATTGATTGTTTTTCCTAATGGATAGTTTCGGATAAAGTCCGGATGGAAATACAAAGCAATTCCTTCATAGCTTTCTGTATCTTCCGGTGAAAAAACGATTTGTCTGGGCTTCAAGAATGCCAATCCGCCTTCTTCAAAATCGTAATATCCCTGCCCGTATTTTATTTGTCCTGTGAAGGTAGGCTTAAAAGAAATCTTATAAAAATCAAGACTTACTTTTTGCCCTTTCGGAAACATTTCAATCGAAACATTATTATAATCAACCAATGCAATCAATGGGTGCAATGGCGCAGGAAACCCCAGGATACGCACCAATTGCGAGATACTTTTTAGGTGAGTGATGTTAGATTGTTGCTGCATTTTCTTTTACGAATTTAATCAATTTTGCTTTGATGGACGAATCACAATATCGCCAATTTCAACATCCTCGGGTTGGCTTACTGCATAAATCACCGCATTAGCGATGGCTCTCGGATTGATGGCAATTTGTTCCATTCCTTGTTTAATAGCTGTTTTCATTTCTTCGTTTTTGATATTGTCTGCAAAATCTGTTTTCACAAATCCTGGCGAAATGCCTGTAATCCGTATTTTTCCGTCTGACTCCTGACGAAACGCTTCTCCGATAGTGCGAATGGCATTTTTAGTTCCTGCATAAACGCCTTGCATGGGCGCAATCTTTATTCCTGAAGTTGAAATGATATTGATGATATGTCCAGATTGTTGTTGTTTAAAAACAGGAATTGCAGCCGCCATCCCATACAAAACGCCTTTGAGGTTAATGTCGATCATTTCTTCCCAACCTTCAATGTCCAATTCGTCAATACGACTTAACTGACTAACACCTGCGTTATTTACAATCACATTTAATTCTCCGTATTGCTCAACTGCTGTATTGACTAGCCGAACTAAATCGCCTTTATTCTTTACATTAATTTGAGCACAGGTGGCTTCACCACCTGTGCTTTTAATTTCTGCAACAATTTGTTGTAATAGTTCTGTTCGTCTGGCACCCAAAACAACCTTAGCACCCTTTTTTGCTAATGCTATGGCGATGGCTTTACCCATTCCGCTGCTTGCACCTGTAATAGCAACTACTTTTCCTTTAATATTTTCCATTGCTATTTGTTTTTATCTGTCAATTTGTTTTTCTAAAAATTCAGGATAGCGGTTACCCACAAGTGTAATTCCATTTACTGTTGTATCAATTTTTGCAATTTCATCAGCGGTTAATACAATATTTGTACTGCCAATGTTTTCGACTAAACGATGCAGTTTTGTGGTTCCGGGGATGGGTGCTATCCAAGGCTTTTGAGCTAAGAGCCAGGCCAACGCTAATTGTGCGGTAGTAATGTTTTTTTTATTGAGCAATTTCAGAAAGTGCGTCCACTAAAACCAAATTGGCCTTTATATTTTCTTCGCTGAAACGAGGAATAATATTTCTACGGTCCACATCCGCTAATTTTTTATTGATGATACCCGTAAGGAAGCCCTTGCCCAAAGGACTGAACGGAACGAAACCAATTCCTAACGCCTCTAAAGTAGGTATGATTTCATCTTCCGGTTCTCTCCAAAACAGTGAATATTCGCTTTGTAATGCTGATACAGGTTGAATTGAATGTGCTTTTCGAATAGTTGTAGCACTTGCTTCCGATAATCCGAAATATTTCACTTTGCCCTCTTGGATCAGGTCTTTTACAGTTCCCGCAACATCTTCTATCGGAACATTAGGGTCAACCCTATGCTGATAAAGCAAATCAATGTAATCTGTTTTTAATCTTTTTAAAGATGCTTCGGTTACAGATCTGATGGTTTCGGGTCTGCTGTCCAATCCTACTGCCGGTCTTGCATCCTTACAACCAAATTTTGTGGCGATCACTACATCTTTTCTATATGGCAGTAATGCCTCGCCAACAATTTCTTCATTGGTGTAAGGTCCGTAAGCTTCTGCAGTATCAAAAAATGTAATCCCTCTTTCAACTGCGTTGTGCAATAGCGTGATGGCATTTTTTTTATCAAGACCTTTGCCATCCAGAAAGTTTAAACCCATACAACCAAAGCCTAATGCGGAAACCTCTAATCCACTATTTCCTAATTTTCTCTTTTGCATAATTCTTTATTTAATTATTTCTAAAACTGAATAAATTTCAAGTACAAAATTCTTGATTGTCGTTCTATAAAAAGTAGCCCGATTGGTAATTGTTGTAGTCAGATTTTCAAACCTTTTCTAAACACTATAAAGGAGTCCGCTACCTTTATCTAACGATTTGATGGCTGTCAGATCATTGGCAGACAACTCAAAGTCAAATACATGGAAATTTTCATTCATCCTTTTCACATTAGCTGATTTCGGAATAGCAACGGCTTATTTTTGAATTAACCATCTTAGAACTACTGGGGCAATACTATTATTATATTTACCTGAAAGCCCTTTTTAAAGTTCATGATTAAAAAAGGTTGTTTTACCTTGGCCAAAGGGAGCCCCAAGACTCCGATTGTATGCCTTACCTATAACAATTAGTGCCCGATTTCGAAGCGTGGGAATACGGCAAATTGACTGTATACTTTATATTTCAACAAATGTTTACCGAAATACACAAGGAAAGTAATGGCGGATTAATGCATATGATTTTCCTTCAAATAATACTTAATTTATGATATGAGTAACCTTAACCCACATTTGCCATTTTGGGAACTATTGCCGCTGAAAGGCTTGGGGCCGATACGGTTTTTGACGGATAAATCAGTACTACAGACATATCACGAAGAACTCGGTTCGATCACCGCAGAAAAAAGTGAAAATTTGCAGGAGCAGCAACAGCAACTACATGATAGCCTTAATCAGTTTAGCGAATTCTTCAGTCAGGACGATTTAAATACTGTACTTGAAGCAATGCAGGTTATTGGAGATAGCCGGGATGATATTTCGACGGTGTTCACGAACTCTGGAATATCGCTGGAATACAAAGCCAATCAATTAGTAGAGGTTTTTGCTGACGACAGGGCAAAACAGCTGCATTTTCAGGGTATGCCCCTTTTTGCTTCAAACCCAATACAATTGGTCATGTGCATCAGCAAGCAATTAAATGAAATCCCTTATATTAAGGATGACGAAATTGCTTTCCCTGAGCACAATCTCTTTTTATTTTCATTCCTGATTGAGCAGTCAGGTGGTACATACCAGGAAGGGAAAAAAAAGGGTAGAACGGTTAGCTGGTGGAATACAGCAAGACCCTATGGTGAGGATTTATCTGGCTATCGCCCCTTAGAACTGATTGAAGTTAAAGTATTCGGCGCAAGCAAAGCAGAATAAGGAACATTTAAAAAATCATCACACTTCCGTATACTTTAATATTGCCTGCATTAAACGATAATCCAGATTTTGAATCATACTTGTCTGTAGTTAATTGTGGGTTATGTTGTCTTAAGTTATGTAGATCTTATATATAAAATCTTCGTTAATATTTCAAACAGAAAATGCTTAACCAAATTTATTCAGTTGAGCGTTCTTAAAGAAGTGACCAGCCTGATGTAAAAAAAAAGCCGCCTCAACAAGCTTGAGACGGCCCAATCTTAATTTACATAAAATCTATTATTTAGCGGTGTCTTACAATACGGAACTGTTAGTAAATTTTACCTTGTAAGGCCATTGGTCGTCATTGGCTTCATTTTCATCCCATGGATGTGGTGCATAGGTCGTCGGCGCTCCGGTTACTACATACCATAATTTTACAGTACCAGCAGGAACAGTAAAGCTACTGGTTGCGTTGTTGGTCCACATGCCGCTATACCTGCGTTCTCCCGTATTTAAAATCGCAACATATCCATGGCGCCAACCTGCTCTTGCCGGATTTGCGACCTGATTATACCCGGGCGCATTAACCATACCGGTAAATACGGTTGATACTACCGTACCTGCGACAGGAACATTTAAAGGGATAACATTGTAACCAGTAGTACCCGGGGCACGATTATATGCTACCTGGTAGCTTCCGTCAGTTAGCCTTGTATAGTTCCATGTTTGAGCGCCATGATAATTGGTACCATAAGACCGGAGTGAAGGAATATCCCAGGTTACAAATCTGACAGCCTGATCGTAGATTTCTCCATTAAAAGTAGCCACATCAATACCATTGAGCCGCATATATGCCTGGATAGGATCTTCCGGTTGGCGAGACCCGCGCCATAATCTTCCGATAAAATTACGCCCTCTTTTAAATTCCCAATAGTAGAGGATAAAGTAACTTGCATAACGGTACCATTCATGGTGAACATGGCGATGGTAATTATCCTTGTAGACAGTGAAATCATATGCGGTAAAAACAGTTGAGGGATAACTCTGGAATCCCTGAAAATTTGCCGTTTGCTCCCAAAAGCCGTTACCGCCATTGCCACCAAACCCATAACGGAACCCGCCAACACCTTGATCAGCAAAAACCTGGTATTGGAAACTATGTCCAATCTCGTGACCGATGACATGACCAACCGGCTGCATTGTAGCTGGACTAACCCACAGGGCACCAATTACGTTATCATAGCCAGAACCAGTAGCCAGCCATTCTGTTTGATAATTTATAAAAATCATCATCTTATATTTATTTAGCTTGGACGTAGCTAAATTAGCAAAACCTAATTCAGTTACATTTAATTGAAAAAAGCCTTCTGCTTTGCTCAGCAGGTCAGTAATATCTACCCGGTACGCAGCTGGCACTGCAGTTGAATTTGGGTCGTTACTGCCATAGCCCTTGGCCCAGAAAACAATAAAGTGATCGGAAGAGCGGGATCTAGACCAACTCCATGTGCTAGCCGAATTATTAAAATCATTTGATCGTAGTTCCATCGGAATATAGACTTCGGGAGCAGCAGCTGCAACCGCTGCAGTTTTGGCCTGCTTTTGTGGGTTAGTTAGCTGGTTGGGCTGAATGGAGTTGAATTCATCTTTACAGCCTGATAAAAATACAATGATCAGGAATAATAAAATTTGTTTTTTCATTTTGGTTTTTGTTTGATTAGGTTTATAAATTGATTAAATTTCATAACAAAGCATACTAATATTTAGGATGTTAATTCCCTCAGAAGATCAAAAGGCTGTTCACAAAAAATATTTTTATAATGCGTTAATACTTAGAACATTAGATATTACAATACATTTCCATACTCAGAATAAAAGCGATAAAACGTCGGGCCACTTGATTCCGGATTATTACAGTGTTGAATGTTTAAATCTACAGCACAAAAGGCGACCATTCTGATCATATATTAGCAACAAGCGGCAAAATATTGATGTATGTGCGAATTAAGCTTCTCAGCTGCTTTACTACTTCCTAAGAGTAATGTTGTCATTGAAATTTTCGCCAAACATCTCTCACTGGCTTAGTGTTAGCACAGATATGACATTTGTTTCTTTCCGCAGCTAAGTGAGTTGCAGTTGGATTTATCAGCTAAAATTGATCTCTTACTTGATCCATGTGTAGGCGAGTAGCACAATTCCTCTTGTTTCTAATCCAAAAGGATCTGTACTAGAAGTTGGATTATTAACATATCCGTACACTGCCAGGCAACACAATAGGGTCTTGACTAATAACTAATATAAACCCCTTCCTGTATCTCGAAAATAAAAAAAAGGCCTTTAGCAAAGCTAAAGACCTTTTATCGTACCCGAGATTTTATTGGGCACGAACCAATTTTTATCTGATTTGACAGTCGCTGCAAGTATAGGTAAGTTTCTGGATGAACTGAAAAATCTGCACTGGGACTGATATGATCGGTTTCTATTAACCAAGCATTTCTAAATGTAACAATTAATGTCCTTCGCATGTGGTATTTAATATTAGCAGCTCGTCCCATATGGGAAGTAAGGCAAAAAGCTTGGTATGATAGGTAATAAGGCAAAAAAAATTGCTGAACAACTGGGAATAAATGCAAAGCCAAGTGATATTGCCTCTTCGGTAAAGGAGGCTAGTATCATAATATTATCCATTCCTTTTGAAGCCATCGCTGGTTTTCTAAAAGACTACGAAAAAGATCACGAAGGAAAGATCATCATTGATCCGTCTAATCCGATCGCACCTGACGAAAATGGAGGTTTCAAGAAAATAATCGACGCGAATGGCTCCGCGGGACAGATCAACGCATTATCCCTTCCAAATGGAGCAAGGCTGGTGAAAGCCTTGGGTACATTAGGCGCAGCATCTCTTACTGAGGCTGCATTTCAATCTCCGGAAAGAGCAGTACTGTTCTACTCAAGTGACGATATATCAATTAACAGTGTTGTAGATGAGTTTATCCAGGACATTGGTTTTCAAGCTGTCCGCATCGGTGGTATCGATCAATCTATTCCTATAGAAATATTCGGTGACCAGCATCAATTTGGCGCACTTGGAAAAATTGTAAGTTTATCAGAAGCAAGAACCAAGATATAATTGTTTACAGGAATAATGTAAATGAAAAAACTAGGTTAAACATTGATAAGTCTAATATTTGCCCGGTTCATATTTGCCCTGACAGCCAGTTGGGGCAAATATGAACCAGAGGGCAATCCAGCTTTCATGACACGAAGTAAAAAAAGCCAGCAAACGTGCTGTGAGAACGACCAAAGATACGCTCAACGATTCCGAATTAAACACGCTGCGCTATTAATAACTTCAGAATGGGCAGGTCCCATGCAACTTATTGTAAAAAGTTACTTACATTATGCACCAAACTGTCAATCAAAATCATGTATTTTACTCCACCCCTTTATTATTTAAGATTTTTAACTACGGCAACCTTAATCGCTGTAACAGGCTTTTTTTTCACTGCTTTTGGTTCTACGAACAGCCGAAATAAAATTCTCGTATTACACTTAAAACCCATGTATGACAGTAATAGAAAAGCCGCTAGCATGCATGTTTCCTATGAAGTTGTTTTTGAAGACAGTCTACGGTCACACAAACTGAATTTACATCTGGATCTCATGGAAAATCTGGGTAGAAAAGATGACCAGATTTCCGATCTATTGGTCCAAGATGATAATGGTGTGGTCAGCATGAGTCCACCTGAAAAGCATCCAAACGAAAATGCCATGCTTTTTTCGGCTACGAGAGCCGTTACAGGAAAAGTAACCGTAGAATATATCATCAGGGCAGCTAGCCGGGATCGTAAGGCAGGCTCATACATTGATATGCAAGAGAGTGGAGGTGGCTTAACCGGTTCATTTATAAGCATTTTGCTATTTCCGCCATTTACAAATAATTTATTTGTCAGGCTGGATTGGGATCTAGCGGCTGGAAATACTGCAGTTTCAAGTTTTGGTGCTGGCAACGTAACTTCTCAAACTACCCTTTCTTATGAAACGCTGCAATATGTCCAATTTATCGTTGGACCCCTTCAAATGTATCCTACACCGCTCCCGGATAAGGGGTTTAGCGTTGCCGGACTAGGGATTGACCCTGAAAAAATTGGGGCCGCCTTACCTAAATACAAGACCGTCTACGAATATTTGAGGAAGCAATTTGGAGCCTCGCCTGACTTGGCTTTTCGCTTCTTCTTCCGGTCTTACGCTGAAGTAAAATTTCCTAGTGGTTCAGCTGTACAGGGAAATGGATACGGGTCATTTCTACTTTGCATCCCTCCTTCGGAAAAACTTGTGGACAACGATGATATGCTTTCACTGGTGTCCCATGAAATGCTGCACGTTTTCATGACAGGAATAAATAGCGAATGGTACAGTGAAGGCATTGCGGAATATTTGTCAACCATATTACCTTATCAGGGTAAGTTTTATTCTGAAGAATTCTACTTGAAATCCATTAATGAAAAGGCGGCACAGTATTACACCAATTCAATTAGGATGCTGCCCGACCCGACCGATGGTAAGTTGAAATTTTCCACGGCAAATTCGTGGACACTGCCTTATACCCGGGGCTTCCTTTACTTTGCAAATCTCGATGCTAAGCTAAAAATCTTTGTAAAAGAAAAAAAAGTCACAGTACTCTCTTTGGCACTGGAGTTAGAAAGGCTCAAAAAAAACCAAAAAATTACAGAAATGACCTGGACCGAATTGCTGGAGAAGAAAGCTGGGCATTGGGCGGTAGAGGACTGGAAAGCTATGAAGGCTGGCAAATTGATTACTCCGTACCCCGGAGTATTCGGAAAAAAATTTGTTGCTGAGCGAATAAAGGTAGGTGTATTTGACTTGGGCTTCAACAAGTCAAGAGGGATTACCAAAGGTCAAATTATAGCAGACCTGGTCGAAGGATCTAATGCAGAACTGGCGGGGATTAGAAATGGTGATGCAATCCTTGAATTCGTAGACCTTTATAATTATTATGGTAGTTATGATAAGATCCTGACCGTTAAAATTAAAAGAAATGAAGAGATTCTGAGTTTTTCCTTTTCGCCAAGAAGGGGGGGCGTTGAGGGTTATAAATGGGTTTTGGCAAGAGATAAGTGATCACTGAGTAGATAACAATCGTTCATAAACACCAGGCCCGCTAAAAAAAATCAGAATGCATATTTCACAATTAATGTAGAAAAAGTTGGGTTCTACACAATATTTTCACTACAAACCAATGATGAAAGAGCTACTAAAAAATAAAAAATTAAAGCTCCAGCACGTTCCCGGAAAAGGCGCGTGGACTTACCACTTGGTCATCCCTGACACTAAAGACATTAGGGGAAGATGGGGATTCATGAAAGTATCTGGTACCATTGACGGCTACGAATTCAAAGACCTGAACCTGGCTCCTGTAAAAGGTCACGATAAAAGAATTTCTATAAATGATACTATTCGTAAAGCGATCAATAAGGGCGGAGGAGATGAAGTTACCGTTAGCATGGTAAAAACCTCAGATAACAGGCTGGGCAATGAAGATGAAATAAAGGACTGCTTTAAAGATGCGGATGTCTTCAAAAAATTCACAGGACTTTCAGCGGATGAGCAGACCGCCATTATAGATGATATCCTCAGCCAGAAAACCGAAGAAGCTCAGGAAAAAAGGATAAACACGCACATCAGGAAGCTTTATACAGTAAAATAATCTGATTAGATTATGATTCGTAAGATGACGCCATTATCCTTTCGGCAAGCGCTGAAGGTGGATTGACAGCAGTTTTCGGATCAAATCCGTATAAAATTTTCTTTTTGTAGCCGAGAGATCTATTATTAATCTTAGAACTCGGCCAATTACCGTTACCATGATAAAAACTTAATGACCAGCTGAGCATTGAAGATTAAATAAAGGACTGCTTTAAAATGTGGATGTGCTTAAAAATTCAGAGGACTTTCAGAAGATGAGCAGACCGCTGTTATAGATGATCTCATAAGCCAAAGAGCCTCTAGCTGAGCTGTAATCTCCTTGTTACTCAATCCATCTATGTAACTCAAGGAAATGATTGTTCTGCACTGGCCTGGCAGGTTAATTATTGCCCTGTACAGTTCCCCGTAAACCTCGGATTTAATCTGATCATTATCGTATTTTTCCAACTCGCTTAAATCCTGGCTTTCCAAGATAATCTGTTTTTGAAATGCGGTGGGATTTCAAAAAATTCTTTCTGCCATTGTCTGCAGATCGGTAGAGAAAACCTTTTAAGTAAATTTCATTTTTAAAAGTAGTTTTCTGCTTTCACAATCTCGCAAATAGATCTTCAAGGATATCTTCAGCGTCATCATGGGAAACGATACGACTGATAAAAAATCTCAGGGAATGGTAGTAAGCCATGTAAACTTGTTCAAAACTAAAGCTTAGTCCCATGTTTAATGGAAACTGCATAGATTTTTCTAGTTCATTGGCTATCATATAGATCAGATCATATACGGATTTCGGAAATATTCAGGGCAGGCTAAAATATAAAAATAAATTACTTCCCGTCAGGCCTAGGGTCAGCTATAATCATATTCTCCAAAATCTGCGTAAGGATTAAAAATCAGAACTTTCTTTATGAGTTTGCCCCAACACATGGGGAGAAAGAATCTTGCGTTCATTGTCAAAGATAGCTGCACTGTAAAGGTATTTGAAGGAAATTTAGAACCCAAAATCGGGGAAATTTATGTCGCAATGTTAAGTGAGTTGCTATACACTCCAAAATCTGGCTCATAAAATAATTATGGGATTTTATTATAGGGGGGCGAAGCCCCCATCTTAGGATCAATTAAATTAGGGCATCTAATAATACTTTAAATTTAAACTATTCTCGTTCAAGATTCACCAAAATATTAACCTTGGTGGGGTTATTCAGAAGTGCTTCAAATCCTTGTTGAACGATATCGTCCAGGTTGATTTTTCCACTAATCAACTTTTCCACATCAAGAATCTTCTGGTCAATAAGCCTAATAACTTCTGGAAATATATTTCGGTAGGCCATTTAACCTTTTATAGTTATTTCTCTTACTACAAGATCGAAAACATTAAGTTCAGCAGGTTTTCCAAATAGTGCAATTACAATAAGCGTTCCCCATTCTTTAAGACCTGTGTTCCAGACGTTAATGTCGATTGTATACCCACAGCTTCAAAAACTGCATCTACACCTCCGGAGGTCAATTCTCTGATTTGTTAACTAAATCTGTTTCCTTGCCATTAAAAACATGTGTCGCTCCTACTTGTCTGGCAATCTCGAGCCTTGGCTCGGATATATCAGAAACGATTATTGTAGTTGCTCCTGCTGCACGTGCAGCCTGAACACACAATAGCCCAATTGGACCCGCGCCAAAAACGCAGCAAGTTTGACCGATGTTTAAACCACTTTTCAAAACCGAATATACAGCCACTGCAGCGGGCTCAACCAGCGCGGCATGTTCAAAGCTTAGACTATCCGGTATTTTATGTAGCATATATTCTTCCACTACTGTGTACTTGGCATGTGATTCCCAAAAATGAAGCTAATTTGGGTTTGTGAATGTCGACTTAAAATCTGTTTATAAAAATCTGCTCCAGCTTTTCAACCGTTTTTGAACGAAACGGTTTCTCCCTTCCCCAACCGTTTAAATGACTGCGTCCATGCCCTACAACCTGCCAAATTTTTTAAACTAAAACCGAATTATATCGATAGTCTTTTACTTTCCCTAAGTTACCGTTATCGAAATTGTTATAGGACAATAACAGAGAAACTTAATGATGCGCAGATAATAGTTGATTGCAGCTCATTCCTGTCATTTTCCCAAGAGGTTATGTAATCTTTGAAGACCTTAATGAAGATCTCAAATAATATTTGGTTTTTAAATATACTTTTTAGTATATTTGTAAAGTAATTCAAAAACGATGTTGACCAAAGCAGAAAAAACAAAACAGTTTATACTCGAAACAGCGGGGCCACTCTATAATGAGAAGGGTATATCCGGTGTTAATGTTGACGATGTACTTTTTGCAACTAAATTAACCAAGGGCTGTCTGTATTCACATTTTGAGAACAAGGAAGATCTTTCCAACCAGGTTATAGATTTATTGCTCAAAAAAATGTCGGATAGAATGTATCTTGCTGTTGCCGACAAGAAAACAGCAAAGGCAAAGATCTTTGCGTTTATGGATTTTTATAAAGATCCTTTTCAGACCTATATTTCAGGCGGCTGCCCGATATTCAATACTGCGGTAGAGGCCGACGACAATTATCCTGCAATCAAACAAAAAGTAGCGACGATATTAAGGACTACTCAACAGGATATTACCAACGTACTTAAAGCTGGTATCGATAATGGAGAATTTTCTGCCAAACTTGAACCAGCTATTTATGCTTTTAAAATGGTTGCTGCCATAGAAGGTGGTGTGGTGATGTGCAGGACCATGGATAATGGAAAACCTATGCTTGCACTTATCAAAAGTCTGAAAGCAGAACTAGAGCAATATACTATCTAATTTTTTTTTGACCAAAAATAGACTAAAAAGTATATTATAATCATAACAAAGAACATGAACAATAAAATTTTATTCGAAGCTTACAACCTGAGTGGACTACAATTAAACAACCGTATGGTGATGGCACCAATGACACGTGCACGTGCAGATAATGCAGAACATGTAGCAACTGAACTAACGGCAACATACTATGCTCAACGTGCATCAGCCGGCTTGATCATCAGCGAAGGAACCTTCATAAGCCCGGAGGCTGTGGGCGTTGTAAACGTTCCGGGCATATATAACCAGCAGCAAGTAACAGGATGGAAGTTAGCTACAGATGCTGTTCATGAAAAAGGTGGAAAAATATTCGCCCAGCTTTGGCATACCGGAGCATATTCACATCCTGATCTGCACGGCGGAAAAAAGCCTCAGGCACCTTCAGATGTAAATCCTGAACAGCAGGTATTTACTGCCGAAGGCTTCAAACCATCTGAAGCGCCGCAGCCGATGACGATCGAAGCAATCAAACGAACTGTAGCTGATTTTAAGCAAGCTGCGATCAATGCATTTAAGGCAGGTTTTGATGGTGTTGAAATTCACGGCGCCAATGGGTACCTGTTGCAACAATTCTTCAGCAAGAACAGCAATCATCGCCAGGATGAATACGGAGGATCTCCGGAAAACCGCGCACTCATCCTGTTTGATATTTTGGAAGACTTGAAGCAGGCGGTAGATATCAATAGAGTGGCTGTACGGTTAAATCCATCGCTGAATGGAATTATGGGAATTTTGGTGGACGATGAAACCATTGAAGTTTATGATTACATTATTAACAGATTGAACGGTTATGGACTGGCCTATCTTCATTTGATAGAACCCTTTACAGATGTATCAAATAATCCTGATGCGATACAGGAAGTCGCTAAACATTTCCGTAAAATTTATAATGGTACCATCATCATTAATAGGGCTTTCAATAAGGAAACAGCTACGAAGGTTCTGAATGATGGCGATGCTGATCTGGTATCGTTCGGTGTTCCTTTCCTGGCTAACCCGGATCTGGTAGAAAGATTTAAAACTGATGCGCCGCTGAATGTGCCAGATCAGACCACTTTCTACACCCCAGGAGAAAAAGGGTATACAGATTATCCAACACTAAAATAACAATCCACAAAGAATCAATTTAAAAATATAGAAATGAAAACAACAGGAAATACAGTATTTATCAGTGGCGGAAGTGCAGGTATAGGTTTGGCCATTGCCAAAAAGCTAAGTGCTGCAGGAAATAAAATCATCATCAACGGCCGCAGCGAAGAACGCCTTCAAAATGCCTTAAAGGAATTGGATAATTCCGTTGCCGTTCAAGGCGACCTATCGGTAGAAGCAGATCGGATTCGCATTGCAGAAGACTTGAAAAAGAATTATCCTGACCTAAACATCATTGTAAACAATGCCGGTGCTGCCTTTATGAATGATCTAAGTGATCGCAGTAATAACGCTGCCGAAAAAGCCTTTCAGGAAATCAATACCAATTACATCAGTGTGATCCATTTTACTTCGCTGTTAATTCCACAGCTTTTGCAACAGGAAGAAGCTGCAATCATCAACATCACTTCCATTGCTGCATTCAGGTCAAATAAATATTTGCCTACTTACTCTGCCAGCAAAGCTGCACTCCACAGTTATACACAAGGATTGAGAGATACCTTTTTAGAAAACGAGAAATTGAATGTTTACGAAGTCTATCCGCCTTTGGTCAACACCGAGTTTTCAGCAGAAATCGGAGGAGCTAATGGCATACCACCGTCAGAAGTAGCCGATGAACTTTTTATTGCTTTAGAAAAAAATCAGTTTGAAGTTCCGGTAGGAGACAGTAAAAAAATACATGCGGCGCTGAACACAATCACAGAACAGGCTCCGCATTAGTTTTTTAAAAACAAAATGCAAAGGACATGAACTTAAAAGGAAAAACAATCCTGATTACAGGTGGAGCATCTGGCATCGGACTTGAAGCGGCAAGGCAATTTTTAGCAATTGGCGCTAAAGTGATTATCACCGGTAGAAACCAGGAGAAACTGGATGCGGCTAGAAAGGCATATCCGGCGTTAACTGCGATAAAAAGTGATGCCGGAAGCGAAGCAGATGCAAAAGCTCTATTTAATAAAGTAAAAGAATTGGGTGGTATCGACATATTGTATAATAATGCTGCTGTGCTCGTTCCACCATCAAATTTAGGTATTGCAAACGAGAAACATATTGAAGGCGCAGCTTATGAGATGGATGTCAATTACATTGGCGTGATCAGGCTGATCAATCTTTTTCTGGATATGCTTAAATCAAGAAATGAAGCAGCGGTAATCAATACGACATCAATCTTAAGTTTGGCTCCATCGCTGATTGAAGCAACCTATTCTTCATCAAAAACAGCACTGGCATTCTATACCACATCATTACGTGGGCATTTAAAAATTACAGGAAGCAAAGTAAAGATAGTTGAACTGATTCCACCTCTTGTTGCCACGGAAATGACAGCAGGAAGAAACGATAAAAAAATATCCCCTGAAGACATGGTAAAAGGCCTGATCAAGGGTCTGTCAAAAGAACAGGATGTAATCCGTGTGGGCGATGCAAAACTGTTTAATCTGGTCAACAGGTTCTTTCCCAAGACGGCATTTAAAATACTCAATCCGAAGAAGGATGAGCAACTACTTAAATCATGATTCAATAATAAAAGACAAAAATATGAGCGACAAATTCGAAGCTCTCTTTGTAAGAGAAAATGAAAAAGGTTTTTCTGCAAATGTAGAAACACTATCCATTTCGGACCTTCCGGAAAACGACCTGCTGATCAAGGTGAGTTACAGTTCCATTAACTTCAAAGATGCTGCATCTGCTTCGGGACACAAAGGGGTTACACAGAAGTTTCCACATGTACCGGGAATTGATGCCGTTGGTGAAGTAATGGCCTCCAAAGTAGACAGTTTTAAAATTGGGGATCAGATTTTAGTCACAGGCTATGACCTGGGGATGAATACCTGGGGTGGTTTTGGAGGCTTTATCAGCATTCCTGCGAAATGGGCTATCGCATTACCGGAAAGGCTTTCTCCATTGGAAGCGATGATTTATGGGACAGCAGGTCTTACAGCCGGCTTATCGGTTTATGAACTGATCCAGGCAGGTATTAAACCAGAAAACGGTAAAATTGTGGTGAGCGGTGCAACCGGAGGCGTCGGCAGCTTATCTGTTGCTATTTTGGCAAAACTAGGCTACGATGTAGTAGCGGTTAGTGGCAAAAACCAAGATGACTTCCTCATCAATACACTAGGGGCAGAATCCGTGATCTCCAGGCAGGAATTCGTTGAAAAATACGATAGCAACCAGATGTCTACTACCGATTTTGCTGGCGGAATTGATGCAGTAGGCGGAAGTATTCTCTCCGGAATGCTAAAAGCTACCCGGTATAGCGGAGCCGTTACCTGCTGTGGACTGGTAGCATCTGCCGAAATAAACACCAGTATCATACCTTTTATCCTAAGACACATAAAATTGATCGGGATAGATTCGGTACAGCAACCATTAGCGTTTAAAGAGCAAATCTGGCAGTTACTTGCAGATGAATGGAAGCCGGCGGTTCTTGAGAAAGTAATGCAAGAAATAGAAATTGGTGAACTTCCGAGTGCGCTAAAAACCGTTCTAGAGGGTAAGGCTGTAGGACGTTATGTAGTCAAACACAAATAAAAAATACAAATATGAAAGCATACAGCATTTCCAAGTACAGTAAAACAAGTAAACTAAACCTTGTTGAATTGCCCGTTCCCGATATAAAGGAAAATGAAGTCTTGGTAGAGATCCATGCGGCAGGCGTAAATCTTTTGGACGCCAAAATAAAAACAGGCGAGTTTAAATTGATATTGCCCTATAAAATGCCATTTGTTCTCGGACACGATGTGGCAGGCATCATCACCAAGGTTGGGAAAAACGTGAAGAAATTTAAAGTGGGCGATGAGATCTATTCACGGCCGGCAGATTTTCATATCGGGACATTTGCCCAATACATCGCCATCAATGAAAAGGATGTGGCGCTTAAACCCAAAAACCTGACGATGGAGGAAGCTGCCTCTATTCCACTGGTAGGGCTTACAGCGTGGCAGGCGTTAATTGAAAATACAGATCTGCAAAAAGGACAGAAAGTGTTTATCCAGGCAGGTTCCGGTGGCGTGGGAACCTTTGCCATCCAGCTGGCAAAACACCTGGGTGCATTTGTGGCCACCACGGCCAGTGCTAAAAGTTTTGACCTATTAAAAGGTCTGGGCGCAGATCTACTGATTGATTACAAAACGCAGGATTTTGAAAGTTTGCTCAAAGGTTATGATGTTGTACTGAACAGTCAGGACACCAAAATCCTTGAAAAATCAATGAAAGTCTTAAGGCCCACTGGTCAGCTAATCTCCATTTCAGGTCCGCCGACACCGGAATTTGCGGATGAAATATCGCTTCCCTGGTATCTGAAGGCTGTTCTGTCACTGATCAGTTTTGGTATCAGGAGAAAGGCAAAAAAAAGGAATATCGATTTCTATTTCCTCTTTATGAAGGCCAATGGAAGCCAGCTTGAAAAGATCGCTAAACTAATTGAGGCTGATATCATTAAACCGGTAGTCGATAAGATATTTGCTTTTGAACAGACAAACGACGCAATAGCGTATGTGGAAAGCGGACGTGCAAAGGGAAAAGTGGTGATTAAGGTAAAATAGGATTGTTCAAGTATCTCTTACTGATCCAGATGTTTCTTGAAGGCGAGGCCTGCACTCCATCTGTGAATATCTGAGCTTGCAAATTAATATCAAATTCACCTATTAAAAATTAAACAGTCAAAATGAAAAAGAATATTTTAGTAACGGGAGCGTCTTCCGGCTTTGGATTATCGCTGGCAAATGAATTGCATAATAAAGGATATAATGTCATTGGAACTAGCCGGGAACCCGAAAAGGCAAAACTTCCTGTACCCTTCAAAATGTTGAAATTAGATATTACCGATAGCAATTCCATCAAATCCTTTGGCAAGAAGCTCTTCGTCGAAATCGAAAGATTGGATGTATTGATCAACAACGCGGGATTTTACCTGTCAGGGATAGCCGAAGAAACGACTATCGAACAGGGAAGACAACAATTGGATACTAACTTTTGGGGTACTGTTATGCTCACCAATGAAATGCTGCCACATTTTAGAAAGCAACGTTCCGGTAAAATAATTACCGTTGGATCTATCGCAGGACTGATCAGTCTGCCAGGCGGATCTTACTATGCAGCTTCAAAGCATGCACTTGAAGGTTACTTCAGGGCATTGCGTTTTGAACTAAATGAATTCAATGTTAAAGTCAGTATAGTGGAGCCGGTGGGTTTCAAAACTAATATTGTGACTAATTCCATAGCTGCGAACAATAAAATCGCTGATTATGATCGATACCGCACAAAGCTTGAAGACTATACAAAGGATCTTTTTTCAAAATCAGAAGAACCGGACGCAGTTGTTAAAACCCTTTTAAGATTGGTTGAAAATGAAAACCCTACGTTTAACCATCCAGTGGGAAAAGGCTCTTCGCTATTCCCAGCCTTACAGTATTTTTCATTCAAAACATTTGAAAACGCAATTATTAAAAACATCAACAAATTTAAAAAATAAGTCATGAGAAGAATATTATTAGCGGTAACACTATTTGTCATATCAATTTTTAACGCAATGGCTCAAAATGCGCCATCGGACAAGATCTTGGGAATTTGGATGAGCCAGGAGAAAGACGGGAAAATTGAAATTTATAAGTCTGAAAATAAATATTTTGGAAAACTGATATGGGGCAAAACCATGTATGAAGCAGATGGATCGACTTCTAAAAAAGATGTAAAAAACAAAGATGAAAAACTAAGATCGCGCAATCTCAAAGATCTGCTAATGCTTAAAAATTTCAGCTACAAGGACGGTGCCTGGGAAGATGGTGAAATTTACGATCCTTACAGTGGCAAAACCTACAGTTGCACGATGAAGATTTCAGAAGGGAAGTTGAATATCAGAGGATATATTGGTATTTCTCTGCTGGGAAGGACAGCTGTTTGGGAAAGAGCCAAATAATTAAAATTGAATGGGCAAGTTTAAGGGCGCAAAGCGATTCTTTTTGCTAAATCGGTGATAAGACATTAAATCAGCAATTTGTAGACACCACATATCCATTGGCCCTAGATAGATAAATTTACCACGCTCATAAAGAAGTCACCAAAATACTTGTAATTAATTAGATTTTATGAAAAAAAGAACAATCAATGCCCTTTACTGGGTCTCTATGATTTTTGTACTATTTGTGTGCTTTGGCAGTGGAGTCTTTAATATATTGCAAACTAAAGAAATTAAGGCCATTTATTTAAGTGATAAATTACCTTTATACCTTTCTCCATTTTTAGGGGTAATAAAAATTCTAGGTGCTATAACTATAATGTTGCCATTTTTAAACGCTTTCATGAAGCTGCTTATGCAGGGTTAATATTCTATTTTACCGGTGCAACATATGCAGGAATTGCCGATGGTGGGCCCGTAGCAACCTACGGCACGACCTCTTTCATTCTAATTATGATCATTATTTCATATTTAACCTCTTTAATGAGAAATAAAACAATCCTGTAGTTTAAATTTCCTATAACCGTAAAAAGAGATATGGTTGTAACGGGTCTTTCGGTAAATGTAGTCACCGAAAGACACACTGATCAAGGATTCCCTCCCTTACTGTTACTCGCATCCTCGCAGGGTTTAAGGCTGCAAATCGTTAATTATCAAATTGACATTTGTTTTTAGTTTTACCTAAGCGCTTTTATGAGCCCTTCAAATCTTCGACGGTACTATAGCAATGAACATCTGTTTCTTTCAATCATTCGCTGAAAGCAGGGACTATCATTATCAAATAAGGGTGAAATAATGATAATGACTTAACGGATACCTTAGTTCTTGTGTAGCACTTCAAAGGCTTACAGTATCAAGACTTGTATAACCAGTCAATTTATTTTGAACAGATTTGATTTCCTAATGAACTCAGTTGTTCGTTTGAGGGATCTGAAAATCCTGCTTTTGAAGCAAAAAAAAAACCTTTGAACATTATCCAAAGGTCTTAACATAAATTTTAAAAATCTTTCCCACATGGGAAAGATTTTTGTACCCGGAGCCGGAGTCGAACCGGCACGGTTTCCCACAGGTGTTTGAGACCAGCGCGTCTACCAATTCCGCCATCCGGGCATGTATTGGACGGGGTTGCAAATGTAGATAACGAAAGCTTAAATCACAAAATTATTTTGAAATAATTCATAATTCGTTAACTATATGCCATTTGCAGATTCAGCACGTTCATCTTTTAACTTTCTATCAACGATAAAGGGTGCAAAAGGCAGTAGTGAAGCCAGGAAGATCAGTACCGCTTTCCCAAATTTCCATTTTTGTTCCTGCCAGGCCATAATCAAGGTAGCCGCATACATTACGAACAATAATCCATGTGCCCATCCCGTGTATTTCACATATAAGGGCAGGTGAGCCCAGTACTTTAAGGGCATGGCTACGAATAACAAAAGCAAATAGGAAATCCCCTCTGCCACAGCAACTTTTCGAAAAACGGATAGTGAACTCATGAATCTGATTTTTTTTCGAAAATAGTGTAAAACAGATATTTCAACGAATACAAAAAAATGATTTGACAATCAGGTGTTGTTGTGGAACAGCTAAAAGAAGAAATGAAACACAACCCCATTGTTATAGAAACCTGAAATGTGGGTTCCAAGTTTAAAAGAATACTCAACACAAAACAATTGCCGCTGTTTTTTTGATGTGTGTAAGGTTTTTGAAGGGGAATGGCGATATTAATTCCCCTCTTTCAGAGTGGTGGTCGCAGACCGGGGTGTTAAGAAACAGAGAGATCTTTGAAATCTGGTTTATTGATCAATCTAATTTATGATTTCAAAGGTTGCGCCAAAGGCAATGACCAGGTTTTCGAAGCGATTAAACCACCTCGCCTATAGCTTCGATAAATATTTTTTCAAAGCCTTTCCCTTTCAGGGGAAAGGTGCCGATAGGGGTTAATTCACTCAAAGTTCGTCTTCTCAACTGGAGCGCCTGCCTTTTTCAGGCAGCAGCGAAACGGAGAGATCTTTGAAATCAGGTTTATTGATCAATCTAATTTACGATTTCAAAGGTTGCGCCAAAGGCAATGACCAGGTTTTCGAAGCGATTAACCCACCTCGCCTGTAGCTTCGATAAATATTTTTTCAAAGCCTTTCCCTTTCAGGGGGAAAGTGCAGATAGGGGTTAATTCACTCAAAGTTCGTCTTCTCGACTGGAGCGCCTGCCTTTTTCAGGCAGCAGCGAAACGGAGAGATCTTTGAAATCAGGTTTATTGATCAATCTAATCTACGATTTCAAAGGTTGCGCCAAATATTATCAATCGAACGCTCAGGTTATAGAAAATAATTTAATTATTCTCCATATATTTAAGGTAGGGTAAAATCACGGAAAGACAAATCTCAAAAAACCGACTTCTTCACTCCGCCTCCACCCCGCATTAACTCCACCTCTAATCCGCCTTCTAGCCACAATTACCTTGCACATAACTATAGTATGCTTGTTAATTTAAGCGATGATAACTGATTAAGATCCTCTATCCAGTGATAAGTTAATCACTAAACATTAAATGAAAGCTAGAAATATGATTTCGTACCCCATTTGATCACTTTGATAAGCGTTCACGAATTCTTGCGGTGTATTTTTGACGATAAAATATATCTTTTATAGCAGGTAAGAACTTTTCTGAATCATCCGGATGACGATCAAATGCCTCAACCAAATGATTTAATTCATCTTCCAGCTGTTTTTCAATAAGATCAATATCTTTTTCAACCTCAGCCAATTTCGCCGCATCAGGTTCGAATTCCAGGTCCATCAAAGCCTCATTCACATCCATCATTTCCATCAGAAAAGATTGCGGTAATTGGTAACCCTCATCCGTTTCTACAATCCCTTTCAGCTCAAGCACGTATTTTAATCGCTTTTTAGCATGACTAAGCGTTTGATAAGCTTTATTATTCAAGGTAGATAATTCCAGTACCTCCTGCTGCTTTTCATCGCCCTCGTTAGCGTAGAAGTCTGGATGATACTGCTTACTCAAAACGTAGAACTTCGCTTTTACAGCATTTTGATCTGGATTAAATTGAACCGGTAGTTCGTAGAATTCGAAATAATTAGGTTGCTGTGTGTTTTCGCTCATGATAGGTATAAATAAAAAAAGCCGCAGCTGATCAGATTACAATCTATCCAGCTGCGGCAATAATATAAATTTGGTTTTACTTCCCGAAAGATTTTAAGATATCATTACCAAAAGCAAACACCATCAGGCAAATTAAAATAACGAAACCTACAATTTGCGCTTTCTCCAATACTTTTTCACTAACAGGTTTACGTTGTACCATCTCAATTAATAAGAACACCACGTGCCCGCCATCTAAGCCAGGGATAGGTAATAAATTCATAAAAGCCAAAGCCATAGAAATTAAGCCTGTTAAAGTCCAGAATTTTACCCAATCAAAAGTGCTTCCGTAAACTTTTGCTATACCAATCGGACTGCTGATATTCCTCGCACTCAATTTACCAGTAATCATTTTACCAATGCCTTTTGCATTATCTACAAAAGTACTCCAGGCCATGCCCGCCCCTACCGGAAGCGATTCTGCAAAGCCGAAATCAACATGAGCAGTTTCAGGTGCTTTTAAATTTGGTGCAATCCCTATGGTACCATCAGCACCTACTTTCAAATTAAAGTTAACCGGTTTCCCCTGACGTAACGCCTGAACTGAAATTGCTTTATTTTTATTGGATGAAACCTCATCTTTAAACTGATCAAAAAAAGTAACGGCTTTACCATTTACCGCCAGGATACTGTCACCAGGTTTAATGCCTGCAGCATAGGCCGGATAAACAGGCTTAACATATTTCCTTCCGAAAATACGATCCAGGAAAGATTGCTGATCTGCTTTTTCATCCGGTGCCAATACCGTGGCTACACTGGCCATGCGGTAACGCGGACTAATAAAATTCTCCTTATCGTTTTTAGATAACTTATTCAAAATCGTATCCGGAACAGAAACATAAAGTGTTTGGCTGCCTCTTAAAATCGTGAGTTGCGCACCATCAAACAATACCTTGCTCGAAATCGCATCTTCAAAACGAATTAATTTATTGCCATTAATCGCTAAAATGCGGTCTCCGTTTTTTAAGCCAATTTCTTTACCCAGTGTACCAACTGAAATACCATCGTTTAATTTTCCATTTACCGTATAGTTTTGGCCAACATTAAAAGTGAGCATCCAGAAGATGAAAATACCCACGATAACATTCACGATAATCCCGCCAAGCATCACAATTAAACGTTGCCAGGCCGGTTTAGATCTAAATTCCCAAGGTTGAGCAGGAAGAGCCATTTGCTCCGTATCCATACTTTCATCAATCATTCCGGCAATTTTAACATAACCACCAAGTGGTAGCCAGCCCACACCATATTCAACATCACCTTTTTTGAAGCTGAAGAGTTTAAAACCCCATGCATCAAAAAACAAATAAAACTTCTCTACTTTAATACCAAATGCCCTGGCTGCCAAAAAATGCCCTAATTCGTGTAATATTACCAATAAAGACAATCCGAGCAACAGCTGCCCCGCCATAATCAATCCATTCATATGCTATACTAATATTTTTATTTTAGATGTTAAATGCTACTTTTTGTTACTAATTCGCCGGCTAAGATACGGCTATGTTTGTCAGTTTCTAAATAATCAGTCAATTGTGGTTTTTCTGTAAAGCTGATTTCTTCCATACATTGCTCAATTACATCACTCATTTCCAGGAAACCAATCTTATCATTTAAAAATGCCTCCACCACAATTTCATTGGCAGCATTTAAGATACAAGGCATATTCCCTCCCCTTCTTAAAGCTTTAAAAGCTAAATCCAGATTTCTGAACGTTTCCCTATCCGCTTGCTGAAAACTAAAATTAGGATAGTTTAGAAAGTTAAAACGTTTAAAATTGTTTTTTAGCCTGTCAGGATAATTTATAGCATACTGAATGGGCAATTTCATATCAGGGACACCCATCTGCGCTTTCATAGAACCATCTGTAAACTGTACAATAGAATGAATAATAGATTGAGGATGAACAATCACATCAACCTGATCCACGTCAAGATCAAACAACCATTTAGCCTCAATCACTTCCAGCCCCTTATTCATCAAAGTCGCAGAATCAATGGTGATTTTTGCCCCCATCACCCAGTTAGGATGTTTTAAAGCCTGCTCTTTTTTAATGGTAGATAAAAAATCTTTACCTTTTCCCAGAAAAGGACCACCAGATGCCGTTAGGTAAATTTTTTCAATTTCATTTTGCGCCTCGCCCACCAGGCACTGAAAAATGGCAGAATGCTCTGAATCAACAGGAAGAATTTTTACCTGATATTCGGCTGCTAATGCAGTGATGTATTCACCCGCAACCACTAAAGTTTCTTTATTCGCCAAAGCGATGCTTTTCCCAGCTTTAATGGCAGCTATGGTTGGCTTCAACCCAACGGACCCCATCAAGGCAGTAAGTACGATATCACTTTGTGGATAGCTCGCTACTTCCGATAAAGACTCCTCTCCTGCCAAAACTTTTATATTTAAAGATGACAATGCATCTTTAACAGTTTGATACTGGTTTTCATCGCAAATTACCACCACTTCCGGCCTGAATTCTTTCGCCTGTTGGATCAATAATGCTGAATTTTTTAATGCAGATAATACAGAAACCTTAAAAATCGATGGATTGTCCCGCACCACTTCAAGTGCCTGCGTACCGATGCTTCCTGTAGAACCTAATATGGTTATGTATTTCAAATCGTCTTAATATAATCATGCTTAAAATGTAATTAAGCATTTTATTTATTCATTATTTATAGTTTTCGTCATTGCGAAGCTGGGCCTGAGCGAGCTGAAGCAATCTGATTTGTTCAAATGAGATTGCCACGTTGTGCCTCCTCGCAATGACAAACTAGTGAAAGATATACCGTTCCAACCCATCCGCCAACTTCCTGTCATTACTCAATCTAGGCACTTTATTTTGTCCACCCAACTTTCCTTCACTTTTCATATAATTTACAAAAGCATCCTTTTGCAACATACGTATAATTAAGGGCTGAAGGATGTTCCCCTCAATTAAATCAAAATAGTAAATATTTTTCTTTTGCAAAGCTTCATCTACCTTTTTACTGAAAGCTGCCATATCTTTAGGAGCAGCAGAAAACTCCACAAACCACTCATGATAAGGTAATTCGCCGCCTGTAGGATTTACCTGAGGTGCCACCGTAAATTCTGTAATTTCGACCTCCTCAGCATTGGCCACACTCAATAAAGCCTGCTCCACCTCCTCACCAATCACATGTTCTCCAAATGCAGATATAAAGTGTTTAATCCGTCCGGTAACCACAATTTTATATGGATTTTTAGAAACAAATTTTACCGTATCACCAATGCTATAACCCCATAAACCAGCATTGGTATTTAAAACTAAAGCATAGTTCACATCAAGTTCTATTTCTCCGAGCGATAGCCGGGTTGGATGCTCATTATAATATTCATCTGCCGGAATAAATTCATAAAATATCCCTGCATTTGCCAGTAACAACAAGCCTTTATCATTTTGAGCATCCTGATAAGCAATAAATCCTTCTGATGCCGGATAAGTTTCAATGGAATCTATTTTACGCCCAATGCTCTGCTCAATCTTTGCACGGTAAGGCTCAAAATTTACCCCCCCATAAATAAACAGACTAAAGTTTTTAAAAATCTCGCCTATTTTTTTTCCGTTTGTTTTTTCCGTAAGCTTATCAAAATACATTTGCACCCAAGGTGGAATCCCGGAAATCAGTGTCATATCCTCACGAAGGGTTTCCTCAACAATCGCATCCACCTTCTCTTCCCAATCTTCAATAATATTGGTTTCATACGAAGGCAATCGATTCTTTTGCAAATACGCCGGAACATGATGCGCTACTATTCCAGATAAACGCCCTACGTTAATTCCATTTTTTACATTCAACACAGGGCTTCCTTGTAAAAAAATCATTTTGCCATTAACAAAATCGGTCTTTCCTGTTTCATGAATATAGGTAAGGATGGCATTCCGGGCAGCTTTTATATGCTCTGGCATTGATTCTTTGGAAAGCGGAATGTACTTTACACCTGATGTGGTACCAGATGTTTTAGCGAAATAAAGCGGTTTGCCTTTCCAAAGCACATCTGCCTCGCCGTTTACCACACGATCGACATAAGGCTTCAATCCCTCATAATCTTGTACGGGTACATGCTGTTTAAAATCATGATAGTCTTTGATTTCAGCAAAATGATGGTCCTTGCCAAAGGCTGTTTCCTTCGCTTCAAAGACAAGGGTTTTCAGAATTTTATCTTGGGCAACAACAGCATTCTTCTTCCATTTGTTGATCTGCCATACTGCAAATGCCGCAAATGGTTTACTTAATGCTGCCTTGAATCCCATAGCTATAATTGAGTTTTAAAGTATTAATTAGGAAAATCTACATTTAAACTAATAATGTTAAATGCAGCTTCACTTAGTCTATCATTTCTAAACGCATATTTTGAAAATGCTTGTATAAATTGATGACTACATGAGTGGTAGTTCTGAATTTCTAAGCCTTTAAGCGTCATAATTTTCTCGTTTTTATCTTTATTTCCGGTGTAAATAAAATCTACCTGATCGAAATAATAATGATAGAATGCTATATTTTTAAAATTCTCATGAAAATTTATATCCACATTACCTCTTGTTATGTCCAGACCGCTTTGCTCCAAATATCTAATAGCAACGCGCTTAAGCGATTGCTCAGGACTATTCAGAAACAAAACAATTAAATTGGTTTGATAGCCTGCTTTTTTGGCATCATCTACAAACTTCCCGAAAGAAGCATTATTAAAAACCGTTTCAAAAACGATATCTTTTTGATTTGCTAAAGCACTATAGAAAATTTCTTTAGTTCGTTCTCGATACACATCGGTCATGATTATTTCGAAATCAGCAAAATCACTTAATCTACTGCGAATAAAACTAGATTTCCCAGCAGCATTTGGCCCCGTAACAACATAGAGATTTCTTTTATTCATACTTTTCAGTTGAGCAATTTTTGAAAAGTATCAATAATTTCTATTGGGTGGCCCTCTTCATCATATTTCACTTCAAATAAAACCAGAAACAATCGTCCATCAGGCATTTCTTTACGCCAATAATCTCCATCCTGACCCAATTGATAATAGTACGGATTGCCAAGTTCAAAAGCCCTTTGTCTTCCCAGATCTGCAAAATTATTTAAATTGCTTAAAATTTTATCTACTGAAACTGCCATAAGTTATACGATGTTATGCAAAATATCTGGATGTTCATCGCCTTTATATTCTCCTGCAATTTTGCGGTAAGCTACCGTTAAGGCTACGCTAGACAAGGGAACAATAATAAATGAACTTAAAATGTTAACTACAAAAGCAACAAATGGCCAGTGCAACAGGTTAAAGAATAAGTAAATTAAATATCCTCCTCCCAAAACTAACAACAACAGCAAAATTTTTGTGAAGTTACCTTTAGTGATGGCCAGACTGAGTTTAATAGATTCAAATGGTGGAGCATTTTTATCAATAATAAAAAAAGGAAAAAAGGAGATCCTTAACCAGGTGATGAATAAAGCCAGAATCGCAATTCCTACGGCAATTTGCGTAATAACAACACCAGTGGTTTGAAAACTTTCTACCCAGCCAATCTTAACCAGATAACGCAAAACCGGATCCAGTACATACAGAATAGGAAAAAGGATTAATCCGATAAATAAGATACAGCCTATAAAATATAATGTGGCTACTAAAAACCTGATAATCTGTTGCCTGGTTGGGAGCGTACCAACAATGGTAACGTCTTCATCTTCATTATCAATAAGGTGAAAAATGTACTTAAAAAGCGAAAGATTGATGGTAAAGTATAACATGATGAAAATAATCACCATAAAGAAACTAAGTACCTTGCTCACATCTTTAATAAAAAAAGCCATTAAACTGGATGCGCTCGCTGTGATAAACATCAGAAAACATAGCGTAGCAATAGAAAAATAATGCTTTGTCATAATGCTCCAGGCTTTGCGGATTACATCATTAACAGCAAATGTACTTTCTTTTAGATAGTTGATCATTTTAATTTCTGATTCTTATTTTTTTGTTGAAAGGTGTTCGACTTTCCATATCATTTCTTCAATTTCCACTGAATATCCCCTTCCCTCTATTTCCCTATTTTTCTTCTCTATTTATTTCCCCGAAAAAATCACTCTCTTAAATAAATCCTGTATAAATCCTAAACCATAGGCAGTTAATTGGATGAACGAAGATATAATGCTCAAAAATGCAACTTTTAAAGATTTATTTACAGACCAGGAGTGAAAAAATATTAACATAAAATATAATAACACCATGAAATCTAAAACATAAGCCAAAGGTGGATAGATGAGGTTACACAATATGGTGAAACCGAGACCTAAAGTAAAAATAGCTGGAAAAAAATGAACAAGCTTAAGCTCTTTTGGAAAGTGTTTATAAATATTAATTCTTGCCCTTCCAAAAAAGTGCAATTGTTTGTAAAACTGACTGAAGCTTGTCCGGCGTTTGTGGTATACTTTAGCTTCGGGGATTAAGCCAATTTTAAAACCATTTTCATGAATGCGGATGCTGTATTCAATATCTTCCCCTAACCGGGTTAAAATAAATCCACCAACCTTTTCCCATGCCTGACGTGAAACCCCCATGTTAAAACTACGCGGATGAAATTGCCCCACATGCTTTTTATTTCCCCTGATTCCTCCCGTTGTAAATGGGGAGGTCATGGCGTAACTAATTGCCTTTTGTACCGGGGTAAAACTTTCATGTGCCGCATCCGGACCGCCATAGGCATCCAGCTTATGCTCATAAAGATAATTCTTTACAATTTCCAGGTAATCCGAAGGAACCAGGATATCCGAATCAAATATGATAAAATAATCTCCGTTGGCCCTTTCAAAAGCATAATTGCGGGCAAACCCCTGTCCGGCGTTTTCCTTGAAATAATATTTAATATCAAGCCGATCGGCATAACTATCTACAATTGCTTTCGCATCATGGCTGGAACCATCTTCAATAACCAGTACTTCAAACTGTAAATACGTTTGTTTGGTTAAAGTATACAAAAGCTCATCAATTTCTTGTGGACGGTTGTAGAGCGGAATAATGATAGAGAAAAACATGTCTTGAAGCTGAAAGCGGAAAGACTAAAGACCAAAGCAATTTTGCTTTAAGCTTTAGTCTTTAAGCTTATTTAAGTTCTTTTTCAATTAAGTACTGATTTCTTTCTGGTGCATTTCGCGACAAAAGTTCAGCAATAAAACCAGCCAGAAACATTTGAGAACCCACCACTATAGCCACTAACGACAAGTAAAATAGCGGTTGTTGGGTTACATCACGGTAGGCTAAACCATTCCAAATCAGGTATTGCTTTTCGATTAAGGTATAAAGCGACATGATAATCCCGACAAAGAAACTCAATACACCCAGAGAGCCAAAAAAGTGCATGGGGCGTTTTCCAAATTTGCCAACAAAGAAGATAGAAAGCAAATCTAAAAAGCCATTAATGAATCGGCTGAATCCAAATTTAGTGGTGCCATATTTACGGGCTCTATGTTCTACAACTTGTTCGGATATCTTATTAAAGCCCGCCCATTTTGCAATAACCGGAATGTATCGGTGCATTTCTCCGTAAACCTCGATGGTTTTGATCACATCGCTACGGTAGGCTTTTAAGCCACAATTAAAATCATTTAATTCAATGCCACTCATTTTTCGGGTTGCGGCATTAAATAATTTTGTAGGTACGGTTTTAGTAATGGGATCGTAACGTTTCTTTTTCCAACCAGAAATCAGATCTAACTTTTCTTCCTTAATGCGACGATACAATTCAGGAATTTCATCCGGACTGTCTTGTAGGTCAGCATCCATGGTAATCACCACATCACCCTGTGTGGCTTCAAAGCCAACATTCAGCGCTGCAGATTTACCATAATTCCTCCTGAATTTAATTCCTTTTATCGCTGGATTCTGTAACCTTAACGTTTCAATAACTTCCCAGGATTTATCGGTACTGCCATCATCAATTAAAACAATTTCATAACTGAAATTATTTTCCATCATCACTTTATCAATCCATGCCGTTAATTCTGGCAGGGACTCATCTTCATTGAATAAGGGTACTACAACTGATATATCCATTTCTAATATTTAAACCTTACAGGTTTTAAAAACCTGTAAGGTTTGTGCAAAATAAAACGTGCAAATTTCATCAAATTAAATGATAAAACCTGCACGTTCAAAAATTTTGATCTATATTATAATTTTATGTCCTTCGCTGCTACTTTAACAATCTTTCCCTGGTCAGAAAAAACCATATATCCATCGTTTTTTGCTTTGTAAGCAACAAGTTTTTTTAGTGCGAGACTTAAGCCATTTCTGATCTTCTCTCTTATTATAGAATTATCAGTTGTAATTGCCATTCGATATTAAATTTAGTTTTGACCATACAGCCTTTTCAAATATAGTAATTTCTTTATTGAGATTTCCTTCTGCTATAAATTGTAATTCAGTATCAGAACTATTGATCACTAACCAATAATTCGAAATTGCAGCAAACTCCTCTAAATTTTGGATTCCTTTGCTATATCTTCTTCTAATTACTTCCTCAGGAATGTGATGTCCGCCTTCTGAAACTCTAGTTTTAACTCTCTCAATTGCTAATTCAACATCATTTAACCAAAAGAACAATAGTGTCACCTGATATCCAAGCGTTTTTGCTTTGGCAATGGTGTTGATATATGATTTTGTAGTAAGCGTAGTTTCAATTGCAAAATCCATTTGGTTGGCCAATAAGTCTTCAATTCTATTGAGCATTATTTTGCCAGCTTGTATAGCCACACTTTCAGGCTTGAAAGGAGAAATTCCTCGAGCAATTTCATCTGCGTTTACAAACTCTCTACAACCCAGCATTTCGGGTAGAACTGTGAAAGAAGCTGTGGTTTTACCAGCTCCATTACAACCTGAAATGATGTATAAATTTGGCATTTAGATTTTAAATAAAACGTGCAAATTTCATCAAATTAAATGATAAAACCTGCACGTTCAAAATTTTATAAAAATTAACCTTCCGTAGGGAAAGTATTAAAAGTAACCGGTGGTTTCTTTTTCAAGATCGCAGCCAGGATTAATGAAATTACACCGTATGATGCAATAGAAACACCAAAACTGGTGAAAGTATTTTTGAAACTAGGCTCTAATTTCTCCTGCATATTGCCAGCCTTTGCCATTGCCTCATCAATTTCATCATTACCTAAACCAAATTTTGCCATCATCGCTCTTTGAGCTTCCTCAATAGCGGCCGCAGCTTTTGCCGGAAGATCAGGATCAATTAATTTCATTAAGATGAAATTATAAAGTGTAGCTGTAATCGCAAGAATTAATGAAATAATCAAAAAAGCTTTAAATGCTTCTCCGAATGTCCAAAAACCGCCTATTTCCTTACGGATATTGATACCTGAAACCACCAAGAGCGCTATAAAAACAACAAAAATACCAATTGAGGCCATTACATTAGTGTAAACCAAAACCGGATTGATGAAATGCATGGTGAGAGAAATTACCACTGAAACAGCGGCAAGTATAAAACCATACTTAAGAGATAACTGGGAAATTTGAGCACTTTTGTCCATTGTAATGAAGTTTAATTTAGTTATTAATCGTTGTAATTAATATATAAGTAGCAGAATCGAACGATTTGTTACTGCTAAATTGAATTATTTCTTTTATGGTCGTTGCGCTTCCTTCTACATCAAGGAAAAATGCCATAAAAGGAACAAATAATTCCTGCATTTCTTCACTGATATTTAACGTCGGCGCAGTTTTGCAAATTTCCTCAACACTACCTTCAGCCAATTGCTGGTTGCTGATCATTTCTTCATAAATTTCAAATTCATCCTGAAATTCATCATCTTCAACAAGTAAAAACTCTTTAAGAAAATCACCCAATTCAGGATCGATATCTTCGTCCTTACACTCTTTGATGTAAAGTAAAAGATTCAATAATTCTGTACCCCTGTCAATGGTTTCTTCCTCAATTTTCGCCCATTCATCACTTTCCAGATAGTCATCTTCCAGTTTCTGAACATCGCTGCTGAAGAAATTCACCATCAGTAAATCGAAAAATACTTCACGTAATTCTTCAAATTTAGGATAAGTATCAAAAACCGCATCAAATGCAATTACTTTATCCAAAAACTTGGTTTCAAGCTCAAATGCAGCCAGTAATTCCGTTTCAAAACCTTCAACATTAATTGCCGCAACTTCAGCATATTTATTTAATGACGCGACCAGCGCTTTTTTTACTCTATTGTCCATATTAATTAGTATCAGGTATTTAGTATCAAGTCCCAGGCAAATGCCTTAATTTTTTTGTTCTAATCTTTTTGCTTTAGACCCCTTAGCTTTCACCTTTAGTCTTTCTGCTTTGAGCTTTACCTCTTAGCTTTCTTTATATTGATTGTTATTATAAACCAGAATAACCTTTCCGGTAAGTTCTGTACCTAATAAGGGGCTATTTGCTGATTTAGAAAAATTGCTTGATGAATTATATAACCATTTTTCATTCGGACTGAAAACCGTAAAGTTTGCTGCTGTACCTTCTTCAATCACTGGAATATCTAAATTTAACAATTTACGTGGATTAATGGCTAATTTCTCAGCGATGATCCCCACCTCTAAACCAGCCTTTAGTAATAATGGAAGTACCGTTTGCAGCGCAATGATTCCATAATGGGCGATTTCAAATTCAACATTTTTAAATTCTATTTCCTCCGGACGGTGTTGTGAAGTAATAGCATCAATGGTTCCATCTTTTAAGCCTGCAATAAGTGCCTTTACATCAGTTTTACCGCGCAATGGCGGCTTCACTTTATAATTGCTATCAAAGTCGGCCAAAAGTTCTTCGGTAAATACCAGATGATGTGCTGTAACATCGCAGGAAACCTGAACACCGTCTTTTTTTGCTTTTCGAATTAAAGCCAAAGCGCCAGCGGTAGAAACATTGCTAATGTGGATTTTTGTTTCATTATAAGTAGCGAGAAAAATATCACGGGCAATGTGCATTTCCTCTGCCAAAGCGGGCAAGCCCTTCATCCCAAGAAGGACAGAATTTTTACTTTCGTTAATTTGCGATTTACCTGCAATGGATTTATTTTCAGGATAAACCATTAATAAAGCGTCTAAACCTTTAGCGTATTGAAGTGCACGGCTCATAAAGCCATCATCCTGTAAAGCTTTATCACCATCAGAGAAAGCAACTGCTCCCGCTTGTTGCATATCAAAAAGTTCGGCCAGTTCCTTTGCTTCTCTGTTTTGGCTGATGGCCCCAACAGGTAAAACATCAACCAGGTTATTTTTGGTTTTATTAATAATATATTCTACCTGTGATTTAGATTGCACCACCGGATAGGCCTGCGGCAGTAAGGCAAGGCCAGTAAATCCACCAGCCTTTGCAGCCGAGGTAAGGGTTTCAAGATCTTCCTTGGTTTCAAAGCCAGGATCTCCGGCTACACAATTCAGGTCAAAAAAACCTGGTGTAAGGAATGCACCTGATGCATCAAAAATAGCTTCGCCCTCTTGAGCAGTTAATTTACCTATATTTTTAATTTGACCATCAACTACCCTAACATCACATTCTTGTTTATTGAATTGACTTTGAGGATCGGCAATGATTACATTCTTAACCAGGAGATTCATATTGTTCTTTTAGTGTTGTTAAAAAATCGGATAAGGAAAATTTCTGCTGCAATAAAAATCAGTGACAAAATTAAACAAAGTTTCCATAAAGTTTGCCCGATTTTATCGGCTCCGGCAGTGAGCTTTATGGCATCCTGATCAGTATCAAATATTTTTAATTGACTGTTTCCAGCAAGGTTATTAAGTTCAGCTTTACTCAGGTAATGCATATCAGATTCTTTTCTTGAACTATTAAAAGCATACACAGCAAGAATAGAATCAGCAAGGCTGAGGTTATAAAAACCAGCATCCTTAATTTGATCTGCGGTATAAATTAATGTCTTACCATCCATCTGGCGGATTTCAGGAATGGTTTCAAAGTCATCCGCTTTTAGCTTAAGTGTTTGGTTTTTACCTATAACCATCTTCTTTCCCGATAGCACATCATCACTTCCAAGATAATGATAAAGCGCATCTGCCGTACCACCACTTAAAGCAACACGATACATTAATGGCACAAAAACCGGATGACGAGCTAAATTACCATCTGTAGCACTTAAACCAGTTGCCGATAGATAAATGGAACCATTCCCCATGCCATATTTGGCAAAAAACAGTTTCCGGCCAGGAAGGGATAAAATATTTTCTTTGTTTACAGCACTGCGCTCAATGAAACTATAATATCGGTTTATTACAGGCAAATCGAGGTTTTTAGGTATTTCCTCAAAAACAGTTTTAAAAATCGGGTGCTGAAGATCTATCTGATCTACCTTGATTTCAGTTTTCTCTAAGCTTTGAATAGCTGGTAAAGATAGGCTTGTTAGGAATGTATTGTAAGTCTGAATATCTGCATCAAGATCTGGAAAGATGACCACTAAACCGCCAGTATTTAAATAAGTTTTTAACTGCTGGGCCAAACCTGTAGATGGATTTTGCAACCCATTCAGTACAATTAAGCTATAATTCGGAAAGCCATTATAATTAACATTACGCTCATCATTTTCCGTAAGCTTATAATAATTATCAGCCCCAAAAAGTGCCTTAATATAATTTCCTGCACGGGTACCATTAATGCTTAATACCGGCAAGTTTTTATCAACCTTAAAACTAAAAGACAGTGCATCATCAAAGGTAACTGGAAAATCTTTTATACTCACTATTCCCTTTTGCCAACCCGCACTTAACCCTGAAAAGTTTAAGGTATCACGTTTAGTTTGTTCTGCAGGAATGGTAATTGATCCTAAACCTTTTTGCTGATTATTAATGGTTAATTTGAGGGGAATATTTTTGGCTGCTTCCGGCGAATAGTTTTTTAGTTGAACCACCAACCTTTCATTTGCACCAGGCTGATGATTGGGAGATAACATCCATACACTATCCACCGCAACATTAGGCAATGTTGTGGCATTTAACTTAACGAATGCATATTGGATATCAGGTTTTGTACTTAGCTTTTTAGCTGATGTAATGCTTTTCTGAAAATCAGATAGTACAAAAGCATATTGATTAGCTGTGCCACTGAACACATTTTCCTGTCTGTTTAAAATTTGTTGAAGATTGCGGGTGGTTGCTGAAATTTTCACCTCATCAAGGGCTTTAAGAAATTCTTCCTGATTTAATAATCGCTGATGCTTGCCTTCAAAATCATTGGTTAGTAACTGAAACCGATCATTTATACCAAAGCCTTTTACGATTTCTTTTGCCCTTCGCCTCGCTTCATCAAACAGGCTACCATCTTTATTAATGGCTTCCATGCTGTAAGAATTATCAATATATATGCTGACTAAATTATTTTGAAGATTTCCTTTTTGTGAATTTACCGGAATATAGGGTTGTGAAAAGGCCAATACTAAGAATATAATGGCTAAAATCCGTGATAAAAGGATCAATAAGTTTTTAAGCTTTTCTCTGGATGAATGCTGCTGCTCTACCGCTTTCAGAAATTGAACATTAGAGAAATAAACTTTTTTAAATTTCCTGAAATTGAATAAATGAATGATAACCGGAATGGCAACCGATAATAGTGCGAAAAGAAAGCCTGGATACAGGAAATTCATTAAAAACCAAAGATAGAAAAATTATGGAATTGGATATAATATTCCTGATTTATTATCAATATTATGCAATGATTGGCAATGATGCCAGCTTAAAGGGATTGTCTGTTATTGAAAGGTTCTCGAAAAAAATCGTCATTGCGAGGCACGAAGCAATCTTAATGCGTATATAAAGATTGCTTCGTGCCTCGCAATGACGAATCCCCACCTTCACTCAAATGCACTAAAATTCTTTGTAATTTATATTGTTTTTGTTAATCAATAACTAAACCCTGGAAATTCGATGTTCACAATTTTCCAGCGGCCGTTTTGCAACGCGAAGTATAACTTAAACGGACCACTTATAATTTTGGATTCTTTCTTCAGCACCGCCCTGAAGCCAGCAACACCTTCTACAAAGCCCATTCCTTTGCCACCATCAAGCAATTCATAATGCGTATCAATGATGTCGTATCTTCCTCCAACATACTCATCAGATTGGCCAAAAACACCTTTAAGTCTGGCGATAATCACCTGCTTATCCATTACTTTTCCCCCTGGAAGAATGAAAAAATCGCTCAGCTCTTCCGTAATCATTTTAGATTGTTTAAACCATGCGTTAGTAAATCTGATCGCACTGTTTACGATATCGGCTCCATGATTGAAAGTTGATTTTTCTTGCATTTTTTTGAAGGTGTCTTTCATAATTTAACCGACCAACGCTGATGCTGATCGGTTAAAAACTTGGCGAAGTTAACTATTCTTTAGCCTTTCTCTAATTTCAGCGAGAGAATAATCAATCAATAAACGTCCATCCTTAAAAACTTCCTTCAATTCTCCCTGTGCTTCTTCTGCCCAGGTACATTGATCTTTCAGTTCATATTCGCCTTGAGCATTTTTGAAAATCTGCAATAAACCTTTTGCAGATTTCTTAGTACCATCGTCGGTAATCGGATCCTTGAATATTTCTCGTCCAACGCCATCCACTTCTCCATACGTGGCTTTCATGGCAAAGCCGAAAGTATCGCGGGTATTGTACTGGTAAGTGAAGGAACCGATACCAAATACAACATTGGTTGATGCAAAGCCTTTAGCTTTCAATCGTTCACAAATTTGGGTAGCACGTTCTGTTGTAATACTATCACCGTAAATTGCACCGATTTGCGGAACCAATTCTTTATAGCCCTTATCATTTGTTTTCCCACCAAAAACATCCCAAAGCAATTCGATTACACCTTTTTTCTCATTTTCATTTTTACCATCAGGATTCCCACAAATAATATCAACCGGATCTCCAGAATCCGGCCTGATCACCACTTTTCCGTCTCTACTGATGATATCTTCTTTTAAAGCAGGTAAATATTCGGTGAGTACCTTCCATAAATCCCAGGTATCAGATACGATAGACACAACTCCTTTTGGATACACTTCTAAAATTAACCGTTTAAAAGTTTCCAACTCTCCGGTATTTGTACCCATGCACATTACAGAATGCTCTGTAGCGGCAACAGAGCCACCAATTAATTCATGATCTGAATCTGCATTATAGTATGTTTCCAGAAAATCAATTGCCGGGATAGTATCTGTTCCGGTAAAACTTAATAAGTGGCCGGCCGCAGAAGTTACAGCAGCTTCTATCCCACCCATGCCACGCATGGAGAAATCATGACCTTGCCAATCTACAAACTCTGGTACTGATGAAGTTTCTGCCGCATATTTATCCATAATTGCCCGATATTGTTTAGCAATGGTAGCAGAATTACAAGGCAACCAAACCACAGCCGATAGCAGTGTTTCAAAATAATTGGTTAGCCAGAAGAACTCAGGCAAGGTATTGTACATGGTAAACATGGGCACGCGAAGCGGCACTTCAGCACCTTCTGGCAGTGATTTGAAAACCATTGGAATATAACCCAGATCGTGCAAATCAGCTATGTGTTGCGTTCCAACTAAATTTTCGCCGAGATAATTATTGATTCTGCGGGCATATTTCTTTAAAATTTCTGCTTTAGGCTGTTTAAAGAAATTCTGATTGAAATCTTCAATAATGTATTTTTTAATAAAGTATTGCAAACCAAACAGTACAATATGGTCTACATTTTCAAGCCTGCTTTTTCTAGGTGTCCAATTAGAATAAACCAAGGTTGTATTTTCAGGATATTGCCTGCGGTGATCTACTTTGTATCCGTCTGTTAATAATAATGGGTTCATCATGATATATATTTTATAGTTTAACGTTTATTTCTACCTTTTTCATTTGGATAAAGGCTTTGTAGGGTATCGCTCTGCCAGAAAGCCTTTGTTTGAATATCTAAACAGCTTAGTTTTCCGCTGAAAGCAGCACCGGTATCAATGTTCCAAACATTGCATCCATTCATGGGCACTTCCATATTGTAATATAGGGTTGGCGTATGGCCGATGTAGATCTCATGATAAAGCAATAAGCGCTTAGGATAAATCGCAGAATTTTTTGCTATTCTGTTATCCATAGTTAGTGCCATTTCCCACAGCGTTCTGTCCCATGAATAATTGGATGAATAACGTTCTTTCTCAGGTCCATGCATAGAAGAAAAGCCAGCATGAATAAAAAGGTTGTTTTCTTCATCTACATAATAATCTTTCATTCTTCTAAAAAAATTCAAATGTTCCTGCATTTCTGAATCAGAAATTTCCCGATAACTTTCCATGGTTAACCGGCCGCCATGAACAAACCAAACCTCATTAACGATTTCTTCTTCCAGCCAATCGATACACCAGGCATCATGATTTCCTTTGATAAAAACACAGTTATAATTTTTTTCCAATTGTATCAGATAATTAATCACCTGGGCTGATTCGCTCCATCCATCTACATAATCGCCGAGAAAAACCAACTTATCATTTATGGAAATTCCAACACGTTCGAGCAACTGGATCAAACCTCTTAATCCCCCGTGAATATCTCCTATTACTAATGTTCTCATAGATTAATTTTAACAAAAATGATGTAGAACTGTTCAAATATTAAGTTTATAAATCAACATGCAAGTTATTAAGTTTCATTTCATCCCTCACCTCCATCAGTGCAAAACCCAGAAGATTTAAGCCTCTCCATTTTTCTGGAATCGTTGCATCTTCATGATCTTCTGCCAAACCAATTCCCCAAATTCCATCTACCGGACTAGCCTCAACCAAAACTTTTTCTCCGGTACGGATTAAAAATTCTCTGAGTTTCTGATTTTGGCTAAATTTATGAAAGTTACCTTCTTTAACAATCTGATACCTATGTTCCAACCAAACTGCTTCATTATAATTTTTAACCTGTCGACCAAAGTTTTTTACTTCTTCAGGAGATTTTGACACCAAAATTTTCTCTAAAGTTTCCTGGTCATTAAACAATTCTGCCTTTTTACTCATCATCCAATGCTCAGCCGTTCTATACTTAACCTGATCAACAATAAAAGGCGCATCCCACCACTGGGTTAAACAAGATTTAGTGAGTATTCCATCTTCCGGCACCTGATGTTCCCAAAAGAAAAAATATTCTAGTTTTTTCTGTTTTGAAACCAGCTTTTCAACCGTATAAGTTGGCGATTGGTTATATTTATTTTCTAATGCTGCGCATAACGCTTCAATATCTGATCGCCGAACCAGCAGGTTTTTCCATTTTTCTGGAATGGCATCAAAACCATAAATTAAACCCGCCAGGCCGCCGGCAATGGCAGCTGTTGTATCAGTATCTTCGCCAAGGTTAATTGCTTTCAGAACCGCATCTTCGTAAGATTGCGTGGTGAGGACACACCATAAACTAGCTTCAAGACTATGCAAAACATAACCAGATGAATAAATTTCATGATCAGGAACAGTTGCTATATCACTATTTAAGATTCTTTCAAAGAGATTAATTTCATTCGTATCGAAAGCATTTTGTGCAATGAACTTTTTAACAGTGACCTGCATGTTTTGATATGCGACCTTTTTATCGCAGCCCTTTAATAATTCCAAACCATAAATAATGTAGATAAAACAGGCAAAAACAGAACGAAAATGTGCGTGGGTAATAGCAGAAACTTCCTGAACCTTATTGAATATTACCTGAAGATTATCCTCATTTCGAAGATAAAAAAGCAGGGGTAAAATCCGCATTAATGATCCATTCCCATTATCGGCTTCGTTGTTTCCACCACATAAAACGGGGTCAGTTCCATTAGCAATCTTATTAATAGCTTTACTGGTTGCGATTCCAATATCAAAAACCTCACCATGTGGCGTCCAAATCTCAGCACTGTACCATTGGAAAAATTTGTAGCTAATATCTTTCAAATTATAACCTGAACAAAGACTTTCTGCCAGACAAAAGGTTAGCGAGCTATCATCACTCCAGGTTCCAATAGGCTGATTATGGGTTCCATAACCATTCATATCTTTAACAGGATTTTGTGTTAGGGATGGTCTAGATTGAAACTCTACAGGTACACCAAGTGCATCGCCAATGGCTAAACCAAAAAGTGCACTTTGAACAACTTTGCTTTTCATTTGATATTGATTTGGTAAGTATAACTTGTGATTCGATTAATAATATGCATTAGAATACTCTTTAAACGCCTTATTTTTCAGTTTTTAACCACCCCGCCCTTTGGGCACTCTTCAAAGCAGGAAAATGGCGACCGTAATTCCCCTCGTCGCAGACTGGAGTGTAAAGAACTGTAAATAATGATTGAACCGTGATATTAAATTTCAAATGACTGAATAGCCTGGAGTTTGATTTGTGTTACGCAATGATGTTCCACTTCTTTTATAGAATCTGTAGTAAAAATCTGTTCGAAATATTTACTCAGCTCATCAAAGCCTTTGCTGAAAATACCGTGACTAACAGCCAGATATAATTTACCTGCATTTTTTGCCTGAAGTGCTTCGGCTAGACCATTAAATGTTCCCCCACCATCACAAATGTCATCAACAATCAGGCAATCTGCACCACCGAGGTCATCTGTATAAACTTTAAATCCAGAAAGTTTTCCGGTTTTCACGTCCCTACTTTTTGAACATTCCACCACTTCTGCGCCACCTAAAAATTCTGAAACTTTATAAATTTTCTTCAGTGCTCCACCATCAGGAGAGATAAGTTTTACTTCTGATCCGATTTTAGCAATCACATGTTTAATAAATTCGTGATTAGAAACGGTGATACAGTTGTTGAGCAATGCAGGTGTTACTTCACTGTGTGGATCAAAAATAGTTACACTAGCTAAAACCATGCTGTTGATGATATCCGCGTATACTTTTACGGATAAGGGTTCACCTGGGATCATCACCCGATCTTGTCTGGCTGCCGGAAAGTATGGAATATAAAGGTGAATTTCTTTTACCCCCATTCTTTTCAAAGCATCAACCGAGATACAAATTAGACCTAAATCATTGAAGGAATTAATTCTTTGGGTAATGGTTACAGGTTCATTCTGATTGAAATTTCCATCAATTTTAATGTGTGGTTCGCCACCTGCAAACAGGAAAGATTTGTAGTTTATGGAGTTATTTTCGCCTAGCGGAGTAAAACCCGGATCTAAATTTATCATATATTTGCGTATTATTTACACAAATATAGAAATGATTTTTATAATCCAAAAAATAATTTGTGTTTATTTTACGCAAACCTAATATCAAATTGAAAATTCTCTTTAAGCAATTGATTATATTTGAGCTTATCAAAAGTAAAAAGTTTACCTGGTCTACCGCTAGCACCTATTTTAACTACTTTATCAGTTTCATTAACAATTCCGAAACTCAGAATTTTTTTTCTGAAATTTCTTCTGTCAATATCCCTTTCGAGAATGCAGCAGTATAAATTCTCCAGATCCGAAAATAAAAATTCATCACCTAAAAGATCAAAACCTATAGGCTGGTAAGTAAGCTTATTTTTTAACCGTTGATGTGCCAGTGTTACCATATCATAATGATCATAACCTAAAGCCGGAAGTTGATTAACTGGAAACCATTTGGCATCTTTAGCATCAGTATCTGCTTTTAAAACAAAATTTTGAGGATTCACCAATGCAAAATAGGCGACTGAAATTACCCTAAATCGGTCATCTCTGTGAATATCATCACCAAAAGTGTTGAGTTGCTCGAGATAATTGACGGTTATCCCTGCTTCTTCCTTCAATTCACGTTCAACAGCTGCCAATAAAGGCTCATTATCTTTAACAAAACCTCCTGGCAATACCCATTGATCAGTCAGTTTTCCAAACCGCTGCTGTACAGCCAGTACGTAAAGAATTCCTTTCTCATAGCCAAATACTATACCATCAACAGCTATTTTGATATTTTGATTGATCATCCCTTATTTGTGTAAAAACAACACAAAGTTAAGAAATTTATATATTTAGTAACTTTTCATAACTACTAACATTAAATTCAACTAACTTATTTAACTCGAACTATCTAAACTTTTTCATTGCCACCCAAAGTTTTTCATCCATTTGATAAATATCAGGACGATACTCAATTTTATTATTCTGAGACCAGGCTGTGATATAAGTAATGATAATTGGCACTTGTTTTTTTGGTCCGAACCATGCAGGTTTTAACTGAAAAGACTTGGATGTATCTGCCTTGGCAGCCATCCTTTTTTTATACCATTTCATATGCGTACTATCGATCGGAGGTAGATCAACTTCAGCTCTTAACTTATCATATGTATATGAATCGCCAACTAATTTTTCTGCAAATTCCAAAGGTTTTTCTACGCGCACACAACCATGGCTAATGGCCCGGTTACTGAGGTTAAAACCATTCTTATTATTGGTATCATGAAGGTAAATACTAGAGCTATTATCAAAGATAAATTTAAACTTTCCTAAGGCGTTTCCACCGCCCGATCCCTGCTTAAATTTAAAGGGTAGTTTATCTCTTGAATACCTACTCCAATTGATCGTATCAGGCTCACCAATCAGCTTATCTTTATAGTAAACTTTGATGTTGCTATTCGACAAATAATAAGGATCTTTTCTAGCCATCCAATAGATCTCACTCTGCGCAATACTCACCGGAATATTCCATACCGGATTGGCTTGAATAGAATTAATTTTACTGAACAATAAAGGTGTCTCGTGGTTCTTTGGTTTATCATCTAAATTTCCTGATTTAGCAAAGGCTTTCAGTTTCTCTTCATAACCATTTTGCCGCTTTCCACCTACGCAAACTTTCATACTAATTACCGTATCTGCCTTATTGAACCAGGTAAGCTTAAAATCGGGAATATTAACCTGAACATAATTTGATCCGGTTTCGGGCATCTGCCACCTGAAACGCTCCATATTCACCAATAATATCTGCCTTTCACGCGCATCATTTGCATTGAGATAGGCTTTCTGAAGCGCCTTGTATTGCACAGATGATGGTTGCACGGCTCTTAAAGTATCCAGAATATTTTCAGAAGAAAGCAATCTGATCATTCCAGCACTATCCGGACGTTTAACTTTAATATAGTATCTCGAAAAGATATTCCGTGGATTTACTGCACCATACTTTAGAAAATTATTATAATTTAAATACGCATTGGCAGAAAGTAATTCCAAACGGGCAATCACAGGATAACTTTCTTCAACTTTCTTAAATTTATTATCAGAAAGCTCCTTTAATAGCGCCTTAATCTGGCTAACCTTAAAAATTTCTGGGTTAAATCCATGCACTTTGCTATTATCCAAATAAGTGGCAAGGGAATCCAATTCCCCATTAGTGTAGAATTTTGTAACCAATTCTGGTGCACCACGGTGTTCAAGGTAAAAGGCTTTAACAGTTTTTGGATTGATGAACCCCTGATCGAGGCTATCCATTATTTTCACGAAAACGCTATCATAAGCTATTGTATCAAAATCTTTATAAATCTTGTTTTTAAAGTGTTCTGATAGCACTTTTCCAATTTCAGGTGGCGATTTAAACCAGTTACAAGCCGAAACAGATATAATAAGTGGAATGATTAGAAAGCGAAAGTTTTTCAACACGTAATAAGTTAATATAAAATAGATTTAATTATCTAAAGCCTAAATGGCAAATTAAGTGCCATTATTTTTTGATTTACCGTTGCAAACGTTATATTTGCCAACGCTAGTCAGCTAAAGCATTGATATAGGCAGAAATAAATATATGGAATTAACTTTGAACCATCACTTACATTTGCACCATCGCCGTTAGGCGATATGATATGTTTGTTTTGTACTTCAAAACTTTTTTTCCGTAAAATTATTTCTTGTTCACTCTATATTCAATACTTTGAAAACACTTAAAATTGCTATCCAGAAATCGGGTAGACTAAACGAAAAATCTGTAGAAATATTAAAAAATTGTGGTCTTTCATTCGAAAACTACAAAAGCTCCTTAATATCTACCGTTACCAACTTCCCCTTAGAAATACTTTTCCTTCGTGATGACGACATTCCTGAGTATGTGCAGGATGGCATTGCCGATCTTGGTATTGTTGGCGAAAACGTCATCGTTGAAACAAAAGCTGAGGTAAGTTATTTACAAAAATTAGGCTTCGGAAAATGCACTTTAAAAATTGCCGTTCAGGCCACCAGCAACATTCAAAATCTGGAAGAGTTAAACGGCAAAGCCATTGCCACTTCTTACCCCGTTATTCTCGAAAAATTCTTACAAGAAAAAGAAATAAAATCTGATATCAGAACCATTTCAGGTTCGGTAGAAATTGGCCCGGGTTTAGGATTAAGTGATGCCATTTTCGACATCGTTTCCACAGGCGGAACATTAAAAAGTAATGGACTAAAACCTTTCGCAGATGTGATGCAATCCGAGGCAGTTTTAATTGGAAATAAATCAATTGCTGACAATCCTGAGGTAGCAGAATTATTGCAAAGAATCCGCTCAGTATTAAGTGCAAAATCGAATAAATATGTGGTACTTAATGTATCAAAAGATAACCTTCAAAAAGTTGTTGATTTGCTGCCTGGCGTTAAAAGTCCAACAGTTGTTCCGCTCTTCGAACCAGGCTGGGTTGCTGTTCATTCTGTAATTGCTGAAGAAGATTTCTGGGATAAAATTAACAGCTTAAAAGCTGCCGGCGCAGAAGGAATTTTAGTCATGCCAATTGAGAAAATCATCACATAAAAAGTGATAAAATCATCGCAAAACATATTAACTAATAGTTAATTTAAAATCATAACACATTGAAAATCTACAATTATAGAGATTTATCTAAATCAAAAATTAAAGAACTCTGTTCGAGACAAATTGATGATGATAAATTGATAGAAGAGCGTGTAGCAGACATCATTGAAACGGTAAAAAAAGATGGAGATGATGCACTCTTTAATTTTGCAAAAACCTTTGATCAAGTTGCACTGAAAAAGCTTTTTTTGGATACTGAAGAATTAAAAGCAATTGCTTCCAAGATTCCTGATGAAGCGAAAAAGGCAATCAATACCGCGTATCAAAACATTAAAACCTTTCATCAGTCTCAACTAAAAACTGAAGACAAAGTGGAAACCATGACTGGTGTAGTTTGCTGGCGTGAATCAAGAGCAATTGAGAAGGTTGGTCTCTATATTCCAGGAGGAACAGCAGTTTTACCCAGTACATTTTTAATGCTTGCAACTCCTGCAATTCTTGCGGGATGTAAAGAGATTGTGGTATGCTCTCCACCACAAAGTGATGGTAAAACAAATTGCTACCTTGCCTACTGTGCAATTCTATTAGGTATAGATAAAATATACCTTGCCGGAGGCGCTCAGGCAGTGGCTGCAATGGCATTTGGAACGGAAAGTATTCCACAGGTATATAAGATTTTCGGACCAGGTAACCGCTATGTAACCACAGCTAAAACAATGGTACAAAATAAGGTGGCTATTGATATGCCAGCCGGCCCTTCCGAGGTTTTAGTAATTGCTGATCAGACTGCCAATCCGTCATTTGTCGCTGCAGACCTACTTGCACAAGCTGAGCATGGTATTGATAGTCAGTCTATTTTAGTTTCTACTTCAAATGAGATTATAGCTGAAACATTAAAAGAGATTGAAAATCAGATAGCTGAACTACCTAGAAAAGATATAGCAACCAAAGCAATAGCAAACTCATACGCCATATTAGCCACTGACTTACAGGAGTCTATGGATTTTTCAAATCAGTATGCCCCGGAACATTTAATTCTGGCCACTGATCAATTTGAAAGCCTCATTCCATCGATCATCAATGCGGGATCTGTATTCTTAGGAAACCTAACGCCAGAGAGCGCTGGTGATTATGCTTCAGGAACCAACCATACTTTACCTACAAGTGGCTTTGCAAAGGCTTATTCGGGTGTTTCACTTGATGCCTTTGTTAAAAAAATCACCTTCCAACACTTGTCTAAGGATGGATTAAAGCATATAGGTGAAACTGTTGAAACGCTTGCTACTGCTGAAGGACTGCAAGCACATAAAAATGCCGTCACCATCAGATTAAAGACTTTATAAAGCATAAAAAGAAGCTAAGGGCTATATGCTAATCTCTTTTACCTTTTACCTTAAAACATGGATATCAACGATTTAGTTAGAGAAAATATAAAAAACCTTAAACCATACTCCACAGCCAGAGATGAGTTTAAGGGACAGGCATCAGTTTTTTTAGATGCCAATGAGAACAGCTATGGTTCTCCCCTACCCGCCAATTACAACCGCTACCCTGATCCTTTACAGCTGGATTTGAAAGATGCCATCAGTAAAATTAAGGGTGTACCGATTGAAAATACCTTTTTAGGAAACGGAAGTGACGAAGCCATAGATTTATTGTTTCGAGCCTTTTGTAATCCAGGAAAAGACAATGTAATTGTGCTTCCGCCAACCTATGGAATGTATGAAGTTTCGGCTAACATTAACGACGTTGAAATCCGTAAAGTAAGCCTGCTTACGAACTTCCAGTTGGACATGGAAAAAATTGCAGAAACTATTGATCAAAACACAAAATTAATCTTCATTTGCTCACCTAATAATCCAACAGGAAATTCCATAAATCGCGAAGATATTGAAACCATTTTAACCAATTTTAAAGGCCTGGTTGTAGTGGATGAAGCATACATTAATTATGCCAGACAAAAGACCTTTATTCAGGAGCTAACCGAGTATTCAAACCTTGTAATTTTACAAACTTTTTCTAAGGCTTGGGGGCTTGCAGCTTTGCGTTTAGGTATGGCATTTTCTTCTAGGAAAGTAATCGATATTTTAAACAAAATCAAGCCACCTTACAACATCAATCAGGCCACTCAGGATTTAGCTTTTGAAGCATTAAAAAATATCGGTCAGGTGAATGATTGGATCAAAGAATCTGTTGCGGAAAGACAGCGTTTATCTGATGTATTAAACGACCTTAAAATTGTTACAAAAGTTTACCCTTCTGATGCAAATTTCATCTTGGTTGAAGTAACTAATGCACTCCAGATTTATGACATTTTGGTTAACCAGGGAATCATTGTTAGAGACCGGTCTAAAGTAACCTTATGCGAAGGGTGTTTACGCATTACCGTAGGCACGAAAGAGGAGAATAATCATTTATTAAATGTGCTAAAAAACATATCATGAAAAAAGTATTATTTATCGACCGGGATGGCACACTAAACATCGAACCAGAAGATGAACAGGTAGACAGTTTTGCGAAGTTAAAATTTTATCCGCGCTCGCTTTATTATCTTTCTAAAATTGCCAGTGAAATGGATTATGAATTGGTGATGGTAACCAACCAGGATGGCTTGGGCACACCATCAAATCTGGAAGAAAATTTTTGGCCAATTCATAATTTCATGTTAGATACTTTTGCAGGAGAGGGCGTGAACTTTAGTGAGATTGTTATCGACAGAACATTTGCAAGAGACAATGCACCTACCCGTAAACCAGGTACCGCTTTGTTAACAAAATATTTCAGTGCAGATTACGACTTAAAAAATTCTTATGTTATCGGAGATCGTTTAAATGATGTGGTCTTGGCTAAAAACCTTGGTGCCAAAGCGATTTTCCTTCGTCAGAATGATGCACTAGGATCTACCGAGGCTTTGGACAAACATGAAACTTTGCTTGATATTATCGTGCTTGAGACAAAAAAATGGGAAGAGATCTATAACCTATTGAAGGCAGGAAGCAGAAAAATTAACCATGTTCGTAAAACGAATGAAACCGATATCACCATCAATTTAGATTTGGATGGAACTGGCAAAGCAAAAATTGAAACTGGTTTAAACTTCTTTGATCACATGCTGGATCAGATTGCGAGGCACGGCAGCATTGATTTAGAAGTGATTGCCAAAGGCGATCTTCACATTGATGAACACCACACCATTGAAGATACAGGGATTGCCCTTGGTGAGGCTTTTGCCAAAGGTTTAGGCAACAAGCTGGGAATTGAGCGATACGGTTTCTGCCTGCCGATGGATGATTGTTTAGCACAAGTCGCGATAGATTTTGGTGGCCGCAACTGGATTGTTTGGGATGCTGCGTTTAAACGGGAAAAAGTCGGCGATATGCCTACAGAGATGTTTTACCACTTCTTTAAGTCGTTCAGTGATGCCGCAAAGTGTAATTTAAACATTAAAGCAGAAGGTGATAACGAACATCATAAAATTGAAGCTATCTTTAAGGCTTTTGCAAAAGCCATTAAAATGGCCATCAAGCGTGATGCAGAGAAAATGGTATTGCCGAGTACGAAAGGGGTCTTGTAACCCCCTAGTCTCCTAAAGGGGGAGCTACAGGCGAAACGAAAATAGAAATTGTAAAAGTCTTAGGTAATTTTAAATATGACTGATAGTAACACTGACATTAAGGTATCTAATTTGAGCGATAGCACTTCAACTCTCCCTTCAGAGGGCCGGGGGGTTGGAATAGTAAACTACGGCGCCGGGAATATCTTCTCTCTTACTGCTGCATTAGATCGCTTAAATGTGAACTACGGCATGGTAAATACAGAAAACGACCTCGAAAAATACAGCCACATCATCATCCCTGGTGTTGGGCATGCTGGTGCAGCAATGGAAAAACTAAAGCATACCGGATTAATCAGCGCGATAAAGGCACTCACTAAACCTGTTTTGGGAATCTGCGTAGGTATGCAGTTGATTACTGAACATTCTGAAGAAGGTGATGCCACTTTATTAGATATTGTTCCGGTAAAGACTAAAAAATTCGATAAGTCACTGAATATCAAAATTCCACACATGGGATGGAATGCGGTGCAACATCAAAACAATGCGCTATTTGAAGGTATTGAAGATAATGCACAATTTTACTTCGTTCATTCGTACTTTATTGAATATAACCCTATTTTTGACATCGCCGCTGCAAATTATGGGTTAAAATTTTCAGCAGCAGTGCAAAAGGATAACTTTTATGGCGTTCAGTTCCACCCGGAAAAATCGGGAAAAGCTGGCGAACAGATATTAAAAAATTTTTCAAACTTAAGCTTATAAAATGTACATAATTCCTGCTATTGATATTCTGGATGGAAAAGTTGTTCGCCTTCGTGAAGGTGATTACAATCAGAAAACTGAATATGATGTTTCTATTGCAGACATGATAGAAAAATACCGTTCAAACGGAACAGATTTCATCCATATTATTGACTTAAATGGCGCTAAGGGTGATTTTAGCAATCAGAAATCATTGTTTGAAATCATAAAGAAAACCGAAATGAAGGTGCAGTATGGTGGAGGCATTCGTACCATTGAGCAGGTTACAAATTTGCTCGATGCCGGAATTCACCGGGTTATTGTAGGTACTCAGGCCATCACTAATCCTGACTTTTTACAGCAATTAAGTGAGGCTTTTGCCAAAAAAGATGATTATGCCAACCGCATTGTTATTGCCATTGATGTTTTAGATGAAGTGATCAAATATTCTGGCTGGATGGAAAGTTCACCCATTAAATTAATGGATTATGTTGATAAGTGTTTGGCATTGGGCTTCTTCCGTTTCTTATGTACAGATATCAGTAAAGATGGAAAGTTAGGTGGTGCAGCTGTTGAATTATATAAAAAACTGCTGGAGCATTCTCCAATGATTAAGTTAATTGCTTCAGGCGGTGTGAGTTCGATGGAAGATATTTACGAATTGGCGAAATATCCAATCAGAAGTGTAGTAGTTGGAAAAGCAATTTACGAAGATAGAATTACCATTGAAGAGATTAAAGAATGGAATTTGAAAGCGTTGAGTTCGATTTAAGCAGAGAATTTTTAATACACTCGTCATTGCGAGGCACGAAGCAATCTATTTTGCAAGAAAGATTGCTTCGTGCCTCGCAATGATGAAAACCCAAACAAATGCTAAGTAAAAGAATAATCCCTTGTTTAGATGTTAAAGACGGCCGCACGGTAAAAGGTGTTAACTTTGTCGATTTACGTGATGCAGGCGATCCGGTAGAATTAGCGGCTCAATATGCACAACAAGGTGCAGATGAACTGGTTTTTTTAGACATTACCGCCACCCACGAGCGTAGAAAAACGATGATTGAAATGGTAAAATCTGTTGCCCGTCAGCTCAATATTCCTTTCACCATTGGTGGAGGCATCACTGAAATTGCTGATGCAGAGGCTTTATTAAATGCGGGAGCCGATAAAATCAGCATCAATTCTGCGGCGGTAAGAAATCCAAAACTTATTGAAGAACTGGCCAAAGCTTTTGGCGTTCAGTTTGTGGTTTTGGCTGTTGATACTAAATACGTCGACGGCAAAAATATGGTTCACTTAAATGGAGGACGATTAATTACAGAACTGGAAACTGAAAACTGGATTAAACAGGCTGAAGATTTGGGTGCAGGAGAAATTTTGTTAACTTCTATGGATCACGATGGCACTAAAGCTGGTTTCGATTGCGGTTTGTTGGGCCGGATTAACCAAATGATCAACATTCCAATTATAGCTTCTGGTGGAGCAGGTAGCATTTCACACTTTACGGAGGTTTTCCAAAAAGCCAACGTGGATGCAGCGTTAGCAGCATCCGTATTTCACTACGGCGAAATTTTAATCCCAGATTTAAAGAAAGATTTGCGAGGACATGGAATCCCCGTAAGATTATAAATTAATAAATACACTCGTCATTGCGAGGCAACATCATAAAAATGAACATCGATATACAATCTCTTGATTGGGATAAAACAGCCGGCTTACTTCCTGTTATTATTCAGGATTATAAAACCCTTGAAGTTTTAATGCTAGGCTATATGAATGCTGAAGCTTTGGAAAAAACACAAACCGAAGGCAAAGTAACTTTCTTTTCCCGCTCTAAAAACCGCCTTTGGACGAAAGGAGAAACCAGCAACAATTTCTTGTATGTAAAAGAACTTTTTGTAGATTGTGATAACGACACCATCTTAATAAAAGCGGATGCCGTTGGACCAACCTGTCACACCGGTAGCCGCAGCTGTTTTAAAACAGATTTTAATCAGAATTTTATTTTTGAACTCGAAAACATCATTACTGATCGATACGAAAATCCTGTTGAAGGCTCTTACATTAATAAGATGCGCAGCAAAGGTTTGAACAAAATTGCTCAAAAAGTTGGTGAAGAAGGGGTAGAAACAGTTATCGCCGCACTTGCTGAAAGCGAAGAAGAATTGATTGGTGAAGCCTCTGATTTAGTTTTTCACCTGCTATTTTTATTAAAAGAAAAAGGTTTGTCCATTCAGGATATTGCAAAAAATTTAGAAAAGAGACATCAATAAGTTGTGAGTTACCAGTTATAAGTTACATGTCAAATTGCTTAAGAAATGACAAATACTATTGAAGGTACTTTAATACTAAAACCAAAATCTGGCATCTTCTTTTAGTATTTGCAATTTCTATTTTCATCTGTTTCTTTTCATACATATGGATCATTCCTCTTATTTATTGGAGTGCCTATGGAGAGCGCGCAGAATCAGCAAGAATTGAGGCTTTACCAATCAACGTATTTATTGACGAGTGGGGTGCATTAATTTTTATTGTTTTAATTTTAATAATTTTGATAGGGATTAATCTAAAAAAACATAGAATTAAAAGGACAAAGTCATTCATGTTAATATTATTGATCATAATACCGCTTTTCTTCTTTAGAAATCCAATTATTGATTTATTAATTGAACTAGGAATTTATTAAGCTATCTGCCACCTGACTTGCAACTTGTAACCCACAACCTTCAACTCTTATGCTTAAACACTTAAAAACCCTTTCGGGTCATCAAAATCCAATATACGCTCTAGCCAATTCAGATCAGAATGAAACATTCTTTAGTGCAGGGAATGATAAAGGTGTAGTGGAATGGTCATTAAATACCATGGCTTTTGTAAAGGTTAAAATGCCGATACAAAGTTCAGTTTACTGTCTTCATTATTACAACAATCAGCTTTTTTTTGGAGAGCGTAGTGGCGCCTTCAGCGTTTATGATTTAAAGGAAGAAAAAGTAATTGCCAGAATTAATGCACACACCAAGCCCATCTTCAATATTCAAACGGTTAAAAGTAAAAACGAACTGCTAACAACAGGTGAAGATGGGACTGTAGCAGTTTGGTCATTAAAAGATTTTACGGAAGTTTATCGTTTCCAAGCGGCATATGATACGGTAAGGGCTATTGCCATTTCACCTGATGAAAAGGAAATTGCTTTTGGCTGCAAAGATCATCTAATCAAGATTTACAATCTAGCTGATTACAGCACTAAACAAAATTTAGATAGTCATACTTTACCTGTTACTTCTTTGGCTTATCATCCCAATGGAAAATATTTAATTTCTGGCAGCAGAGATGCGCAATTGAAGATTTGGACTTTACCTGGCTATGAATTGATTAACACCATTCCGGCGCACATGTTTACTGTATATGATATTGCCTTCCACCCTACCCTACCTTACTTTGCAACGAGCAGTCAGGATAAAAGCATTAAACTTTGGGATGCAGAAAGCTTTAAGCTGTATAAAATATTAAGTTTAGAAAAAGCGGGTATTGGTCACACGCATTCCATCAATAAAATCATCTGGAGCAATGATGGAAAGTTTTTAATTTCTACAGGTGATGACAGGCAGGTAATGGTTTGGGAGATGGAAAATTAAGACTTTTTTCTTTTCAAAGAAGCAATATCGCCTAAATCTTTTTTTCTTCCAGAAGCTTTTTTTATTAGCTATAAAATCATCGATATTTATAAAATTGATTTGTAAGCCATCAACCTCTGTATTTATTCTATTACTAAACGCTTCTCCAAATTCGACTCCGGAAATTGCATTTAAAATATCAATTCTAAGTGGTGGATAGCCTAACTGGGTGACATAATTATCATTTTGGAAATCTTCTTTTTTTAATCCTAAAGAAGCAAAACCAAATTCCTCAATAACTTTAAGCATCCTTTCAGCATTTTCGATAGATGGATTGATCCAGATATCTAAGTCTCCAGTATGACGAGGACGACCATGGAAAGCTAATGCGTGAGCTCCAATACCATATATTCAACATTATATGCATTTAAGAGTTCAATAAAATCCTGCTCAAACATTACAGTTTCCTTCTATTTACAACTTTTATTATCTTATCTGGGAAGGATCCATTAAGCCATGTGAAATAATGTTTACGCAAAGAAACCACATTTTCGAGGCGTGCTAAAATAGGTTGATTCAACCAAAAAAGAACATCAAGTTCATCTTCATCCTCCATTTTAACCCTGTTAACAACCATTGCTATTTTTCTAACTTTAGGCTCCATAAGCTAAATATTGATACTAACAAATATAACGAAATTTACATGATTTCTCTACCGTTTAGGTGTAAAAAGCTATTTCACAAAACGTTTAATAATCCTTAATTTGTGGCTGTAAACGCCTAGTTCTCTATTAAAAATCCCCTCATCATCAATCGGATCTATCTTTACTTTTGCAGAGGCATGAATAATCTCGTTCGGCCCCAGCATTATACCCACATGGGTAATTTTTCCTTCTGCATTATCAAAAAAAGCTACATCGCCAGGCCTGCATTCTGCTAAAAAACCAACCAGTTCACCTTGTTCTGCCTGCTGAGAAGCATCTCTGTTTAATTTGATATTTAACATTTTAAACACCGTTTGCACAAAGCCAGAGCAATCCATCCCAAACAAGTGCCTACCGCCCCATAAATAAGGTATGTTTTGAAAAAACTTTGCTGTTGCTTCAACATCTGCCTTAAAATTTACTTTTGTTGGGTCATGGGGTTCGAAATTTAACTGATACTTCTCCTTTCCGACATAGCAAAATCCTTCTGCTAGGTAAGGCAGGTTGCTTGCCGGATTTAAATGATACAAACTTCCATCGGCAGCCGTTAATACATTATTGAAGCTCAAGGGTGCCAACCACTTACATTCCTGCAAATCTACAAACTGATCCTGAGTAATGGTAGCCAGCTGCCTGAAATCCATCCAGCCTTGATAACCGTCATAACCATTTTGAATGAGCCACCAGCGCTCATCTTTTTGAAGAATTTCTACGTGATCACCAAACAAAAGCTGTGAAACAATTTCTGCTCGATCTGAAGGTTCAGCTCTTAGAGGTGCTACAGCAACCCTACAAATTCCATATTGATTTTCCATCTGCTTATGTTCGGTAAAAGATATCCGTAAAACTAATAAATTAATCAATTGTCTAACATTTCGCCCCTAAATTTGTTATTTTTATGATGATTATTTAATCTTTACGATATGAATTTTAAAAAAATATTAATTGCTGTGGACAACAGCACCTGTTCAGAAAAAGCGGCCAAAACTGGTTATGATATGGCTGAAAAGTTTCAGGCTGAAGTGGCGTTGGTTAATATTATAGAACCCGTTCCTGCAAATGTAAATCCCGATTTAACGCTGGCACCTGTATTTTTAGAAACCTATGACAACAGTGAAGAAAATAGTCACATCCTACTTAGGGAGATTGAGAATAAATATGGCAATGGCATCCAGACCACCTATTTAAGTGTGGTAGATACTGCCGCTCATGGTATTATCCAACAATCGGATGAATGGGGATCAGACCTAATCGTTATCGGAACTTATGGCAGATCAGGTTTATATCATTTTTTAATGGGCAGTGTTGCGGAGCATGTGGCCAGGAAATCTGCATGTCCGGTATTGATTATTCCAAATAAATGGGACGTATCTGCAGAATAATTCACGAAAGCCAATGAGAAAAATAATTTATTTCCAGTTCCTGTTTGTATTATTTACTTGCCAGTTAACACAGGCACAAACCAACAGCACATCTTTTTTCGTTTCTAAAAAAAAGATCCGGCAGATCGATCAACTCTTTAAACAATACCTGGATAGCGGCTGGATAAAAGGGGTCACCGCAAACATTGCCATTGATGGCAAAACGGTTTATAACAAGGCATTTGGCAATCAAGTAGGAAGACCATTCAAAACCGATGATATTTTAAGAATTGCCTCACAAACTAAGGCGATTACCAGTGTTGCGGTAATGATGCTTCTAGAAGAAGGCAAATTTTCACTTGATGATCCCATTTCCAAATACCTTCCCACCTTTAAAAATCCTGAAATTTTAGTAAAATTTAATCCGAAAGATTCCACCTATACCACCAGACCTGCAAAAAATGAAATCACCATCCGTGAATTGCTTACTCACACCTCCGGACTTGGATATGCACAAATTGGCTCACCTGAAATGCAGGCCATTTACGCTAAGGCAGATATTTCAGCAGGATTTGTAGATCATAAAAAACTATTGAAAACCGATATTGATAAATTGGGTAAGCTTCCACTCTCTTCTGAGCCAGGCCAAAAATGGCAATATAGTTTAGGCATGGATGTATTAGGCAGATTGGTTGAGGTAACATCTGGTTTAAATCTTGATCAGTTTTTTAGAGATAGGATCTTCATTCCGCTGGGCATGACCGACACTTATTTCGCTTTGCCAAAAAATAAACAGCCGAGATTATCATCCGTTTATACCGAAAATCCAAAAACCAAAGTAGTTATACCTTGGGTAGATGGTGTAGTTAAGGGATCATCCATTAATTACCCGATCAATGAAAATGGTTATTTTGCAGGTGGTGCCGGGTTAGTGTCTACCTCCAAAGATTATGGAACCTTTTTGCAGATGCTTTTAAATGGTGGTGAATGCAAGGGTAAAAGAATTTTATCAAAAAATAGCGTTGCCTTAATGACGAAAAATCAAATTGGCAATATCCCATTCGGAGATAATTATTTTGGATTGGGTTTTGAGGTGGTTTCTGATAAGGGAAGTAAAAAATTGGGACAAACAGCCGGCTCTTATGGATGGGGTGGATTTTTCGGTTCAACGTATTGGGTAGACCCGAAAAAGAAGATGGTTGCGCAAATCTATGTTCAGCAATCACCATTGTCTCACGGACAACTGCCTAATCAGTTTAAAGCATTAATTTATCAAGATAATAAATAAATGATATAAGCCTTTTAACTAAAGCGATAACATATAATCTGTTTTACAAGGCAATACCCCTGTACTTAAATATCAGTTTCATAGCTTTTGGAATATTCCAAATAAATGCGATTTTTGAGATTAGGTTTTCCAATCAAACAAAATGAAAATTCATTTATTTGGGGCTTCTGCTTCAGGTGTTACTACGCTCGGTCATGCCCTGGCGAAGAAATTAAATATCCCCTATTTCGATAGCGACCAATATTTCTGGTTGCCCACTGATCCACCTTTTACTTCAAAACGCAACCCTGAGGAAAGAAATCAACTTATTAAAACAGCTTTAACAGATACTGATCATTGGATTTTTGGAGGGTCGAGCCTAAGCTGGGGTAACAATGTATTTCCCGAATTTGATTTAATTGTATTTCTCTGGATTCCCTCTGACGTGAGACTGAAGAGATTGAAAGAAAGAGAATTTGAAAGATATGGTTCGGCCATTTATAATGACCCCAACCGGAACAAAAATTATCAGGAGTTTATGGATTGGGCAACCCAATACGATATTGATCCAAAGGAATCTGGCTTTAAAGGTAGATCTTTAAAAGTGCACGAAGACTGGATAAAGGGTTTGAATAGGGAGGTATTGGAAATTAGAGGAGATTTTAGTGTAGAAAAAAGAATTCAGAAAATTATGAAATATCTTTAAATTAAAAAGGCGCTAAAAATAGCGCCTTCATTTTATATTTTCAAAGCTTATCCTTCTTGATGTAACCAAGCCTTTTTAGCTAATAATTCTTCTTCTGTTTCGCGGATATCTTCATCATCTACACAACAATCTACCGGGCAAACCGCAGCACATTGAGGTTCATCATGAAATCCTTTACACTCGGTACATTTATCAGATACAATATAATAAACCTCATCAGAAACAGCTTCCTGAGCAGAATCAGCTTCTATTTGTTGATTACCAAAATCAATAATACCGTCTAAATTCGTACCATCAGAAAATCGCCATGCAGTACCGGCATCGTAAATTGCATTATTAGGGCATTCCGGTTCACAAGCCCCACAATTTATACACTCATCTGTTATTTTAATCGCCATGTCTTCGTCTAATTCTTTTGCTTAGTTTACCTTTGCGCTGCAAATATAAGATATAATCAATTAATAATAATTCTAAATATGTC